>Ga0233429_1001970_pt1 | contig 22532 bp, 16 predicted proteins | sample SI_118_April2016_3_FD_179879 | JGI IMG/M metagenome (GOLD analysis project Ga0233429, IMG submission 179879) | Seawater microbial communities from Saanich Inlet, British Columbia, Canada - SI_118_April2016_135_MG | ecosystem: Environmental > Aquatic > Marine > Inlet | place: Canada: British... | reverse complement strand
GTAGACCTGGGAATTTTATGGCTACGGCTGAATTTGGAAATAGAGGAAAGGATGTTTCTCAAAGGGATGCTGCTGATTTGGAGCCTGAGTTTGCAATTAAGGAAAATGAAGATAGGGAGCTTGTTGTTGAGAATGGGGTTGAGAGTGTTCATGCAAAGATTGTAGCTTCTCTTTCTGCTCTAAAAAGAGATGCTCCAGTGGAATTGTCGCAGATTTTTTCGAAGAGATTGTTGAATTCTCTTGAATGGACTGCTGAAACACGTCAAAAAATTCTTGAATATCTTGCAAAGTTGCAGGCTGATTTTCTTTTGGATATTACTGATAGATTTAAAATTAAACCTCAGACTCAGGCGGATGTTGCTGAGAAGATGGGGATAGCGGCTTCTTCGGTTTCTCGTTTGATGAAAAATCTCAAGATTACTTTGCCGAATGGAGAGGTGTGTCCTGCAGGGTTTTTGATTCCTGGGCCTTATTATGATGGGATTCGAATACAGCATGGTTTGGAGTTGTTGAAGGGTGATAAGGAGGTTTATAGTCGAAAGTATGGTTGGAGGCTTAGTGGGGAAAGACTTGCGTGGCTATTGGAGGATCGATTTGGGTTGCAGTATAAGGATCGGACTGTTCGGAAGCATTTGTTGGAAATGGGGGATCCTAGGGATCATGATGAGACTGGGGAATTGAAAGCGGAGATTGTTGCTGAGGTGGATGAGTTGCTTGAGGGATATGCGAATGATCCAGAGTTTTTTAATCAAAAAACAGGGCGATGGAAAAATCCTACTGCTCGGCTTAGTCTTCAGCAACGGATTAGCCAGCGTAACCGTATTGTTATTCCAATTGATTGGGTTTGGGCTCGAAAATTCGAAAAGCTTACTGATCAGAATAAAGAGGAGCTTTGGAAAAAAGTTCGATTTAGGTGGCAGAGGGAGAAGTAGGGGGATTTTGTGAGTGATGAACGAGAGTGGGGTTTTTTGACCTTCACCCCTTTACAAATCTTGAAGAATGTGTTTTAATGGGGTCTTGTAATATTTCTTATTATGGCTGAATCAGCTGCATATGAAGGGTTTGTCCCTGAGGGTGAAGCCTTGGTGGATGATCGTAGTGAAACATCAGAGGTGAAGGGAGGGCATTTGGCTCGATTGAGGGCTGCTGTGGCTCGAGTAGAGGCGGCTGATCAGGCTGCTGATGCTGCTGTTGCTGCGCGACCGAAGAAGAGCAACTCAAAGCCTAAACCCAAGCCTAAACCTAAACCTAAACCTAAGCCAAAGCCAAAGCTTGTGGTCGTGGTTCCACCATATGAATACGAAGGTGTTGTAGGGGAGGTGAAAGATTTGGTTGATAGTCAAAGTGGGCAACCAGCACCTTTGAAGAGAACAATTCCTGTTTCTCATGAGGGGTTTGATGGTCTTTCTGAAGATACTCGGACTTTGATTGAAGGTGTTTTGTGGCAGGTTTATGCTGATGATTTTCAGATGTTGAAGGATGCTAATTATGCGAAATTAGAGTTTTATTTAGGCTTGGTGGACGAGGCTCTTGAGAGAGAGTCTTGTACTGACACTGAGCTTCGTGCCCAAATTGAGGGTGTTCGTGGTCGGATTGCTCCGGTTATGACTGAGGCTTTGTTGAGTGATGAGGACATGGCTTGGTTGAAGGGACTTGGGCTTTCGGATCTGGATGTGTTTAGATTGACTGCTACTTATGATATCTCGGAGGTAGTGGCTGGGTTGAGGGAGAATCTTGAGGACTATAAGTCTATATTGGGAGATGGGAAGTATGTTGTGAAGATTTTGAATTTTCCTGAAGGATGGGACAAATTGCAACGAGTGCTTAGTTTTCATGATAAATGTGATAGGACTCTGGTTGAATTTAATGGGGCTCAATTGTTTGAGATTTTGATTAATGGGGAATGGGAAGAGAAGCTTAAGTATTTTGAAAATAGGGAGAATCTAGAGGCTTTGGCTGGAGCTGGGTTTACTGGTGGTCCGTTGTCTCAATCTGTGCGTAATGCAGGATGGAGGGATAAGCTTAGTTATTTTAAAAATAAAAAAAAGATGGCGAAGATGACGAAGGCTGGGTTTACTGCTGCTAATTTGGCCCTAATTGTGAAGGGGAAGGGATGGGAAGATAAATTGGCTTACTTTGAGGATGAGGAGGCTGTGGCTAAACTGGAGGCTGCGGGTTTTAATGGTTCTCATCTGGCTAGTATTGTGAAGGGAAAGGGATGGAGAGAGAAGTTGGTGTTTTTTGAAAACGAGGCTAATTATTCAAAGTTGAAGGAAGCTGGGTTTAATGGGTATCATTTGTCTCAGATTGTTCTTGGGGCTGATTGGGAGGAGAAGATTCGTGTGGTTTCAACTGAGGCTTGTTTGAAGTTGGTGGAAGATGAGGTTGTGACTCATAGAGATTTGTCGAAGGTGTTTAAGTTGAAAAATTGGAGGGAGGAGTTGAGGGGGTTGGGGGTTTAGTCCATTTATTTTTTATATGAATAAACCAGGAGAGAGTCCAGAAGATGATGGACGAATACAAAGTGGGGTGGCGAAAGGTCTTACGAGGAGGCAGGTTGTTTTTGGAGGTGTTGGGGCTGCTGCGATGCTTGGTGGGGCTTCGGTTTTGGGGACTGTTCTTGGGAAATGGAAGCCTGTGATTAGTTTGGCGAATAGAGTAGGACGGGTAGGGGAGGAGGCTCGGGTGCAGGCATATTTGGATAGTTGTAGGGCTGAAAATGAAATGTTGCCTGAGGGGTGTCTGGTTCCGGAAGATGAAAGAGAGGCAAAATTTATGATTAGTGTTCCTGCGAATAGCGATCATTCCTTGGAGAGTCGGGAGGCTATTATGGATATTTTTGTTCGGCCAAATATTGATTTGTTGCCGGATGGTTCTGATGTTCATTTGTTGTTTCATCCTGAGTCTTTGGATTATTATAAAGAGCGAATTTCTAAGGAGCTTGATGGTAGGGGACTTGATTTTACTTATCGAATTATTCCTTTTACTCATATGACAGAGGCTTATATTCGGGATAGGATGGTTTATGCTGGGTCGCGTGATTTTCTTGGGAGAGAGCGGTTGGTGTTGAGTAATATTGATTGTAGGATGTATCAGATGATTTTTAAGGGGAAGTATGGGGAAGCGTTGTCTGGAAATACTAATGATAAGGCTGAAGGGCTTTCGTCTTTTATTGATGAGGGAGTTGTGAATAGGTATCCGATGAGGTATTCGGCTTATCACGTGCCTGTTTCTTGTGTTGGTGGTGATCTTGAGGTTACGAGGTTTCCAAATGGGAAGGTTGGGATGATTATTGGTAAATCTAATTTTGTTGATACTTGTACGGCTTATGCGGGGATGGAGGGAATGTTAAAAAAGGATGGTAAAGGTCCTGTTCTAATAGATCCGAGTGATTTTAGGCAGGTTGGGTCTGTTGTGAAGGCTCTTTATGCGAAATCTTTTGGTGTGGATGAGGTTGTTATTCTTGGAGAGGATTGGATTTATTCACAAATGGATGAAATGCCAACTCCTGCTCTTATGAATGCTGGGGCTTTTTTTCATCTTGATATGATTGTTAAGACTGCGACGAATGCTAGGGGAGAGCAGGTGGCTTTTGTTTCGGATTATAATCCAATGAGGTCTATTATTCAGAATGGAAGAGGTGTGCCGGTTGGGGGGAATATTAGGACGCAGATATCTCAAGCTCAGTTTTTTGATAGGTCTTATATACAAGGGGCTGTAGAGCAGCTTGAAAGAGCTGGGTATAGGATTGTTTGGATGCCTTCTGGGGCTGTTCCTGCACAAAATTATGTGAATAGTCTTGCTTGTATGACTCCAGATGTTGGGAAAAGGATGCTTATCCCTGAATATGGTTTAGTCGAGGATGCAGGGGCTAGGAAGGCTTATGAAGATGAAGGGTTTGTTGTTACTTCTGGAAGGGTTCCTTATATGGACGAGGCTTTGAAGTTAGGGCCTGAGGCTGGTGGGTATCATTGTTCGGTTGTTGTGAGGGGGTAGGGGGGCTTTTTTACAATAAAAAGAAACAATGTGGTATAGTTCGTTGTGATTTATTTATTAATGATTTTTTATGGAGAAGGATGGTGGTTCTAGATTGAGTGAGGGGGAGATAAGAACTCTTGCAAGACTTCTTGCTGCTGGTGAAGAGGAGGAGCGGTGTGTAAGTGTGGATCTTGATGATCGTGGTCGTTTGCCAACGGATGCTGATGTAGAGGCTGTGAATGGGTTAGTGGGAAAGGTTATGTCTGGAGAGGTTGGGACTGATGACTTTGATGATGCTAGGTGGGGGTAGGGGAGCCTGGTAATTTCAGTTGTACGATTTCTTCGTACATCTTCCTTGGGTGGGGTTATTTTCGCTTGGTCAAACCTTTGTAGATTATTTTTGTCATGTTTGAGTAATTTTTTGACATTCCAGAAATGCATGCTTGGATGTAGTCTGTTTTTTCTGTTTTTCCGAAATCAACGATCTCAAATTTCAGATGAATTGCTATTAAATCTAGGAAAAGTCGGATGGTTCTGCCGTTCCCTTCTCTGAATGGATGTATTGCGTTAAATTCACAATGTATGACTGAGAGTTTATCAGCAATTTCTTTTTTGGAGTTTTTTTGTGTGGGCAAGTTTTTCTTGATAATCTTTTCTAATTCTTTGAGTGCTTTTGGTATTTGTGATGAGGCTGCAAAAAGAATTCCGTCTTTTGAAATTTCTACTGTTCTTGTTTTCCCAGCCCAGGAGTAAAGAGTGCTGAAGAAGTATTTGTTAATTTCTAGTATTAAGTTGACGTTGAAATTGAGCTCTTCTTTTTCGAGTTTTTCTAGGAAGAATGTGTATGTATCTGAGAGTAGAAGGGTTTCTGTGTCTTCGAGGATTTTTTGATCTTTTATGTTTAATTTGTTTTTCAAAATACCTTTTTGCTCATTTTTCCCTACGTTATATCGAGAAGGCTCTGCCATGTTTTTTTAGAAGGTTAATGGCTGTGTTGTTTTTTTTTGCTCTATAAAAACTTACTCCTTCTATTCTTGAAGAATTTGAGACAGCTTTTTGAATTTCTTTCTTGTTAACACTTAGTTTTGCTTTTTTCATGGTTATATTGTCTCATAATCTGGGGCTAGGGGGAAGGGGTTCCTTGGTGGAATGTCATTTTCCATTTGTTATCTTTGTTTTGCCAAAGGGAGCTTCTGAGAGATTGTTTTTTCTCTCCACTTTTTATAAGTTCTGATTCTATTTTGTATGTAGCTAGAACTGTATTTGGTGAGAGCTCTATTGTTTTGAAGTTGGATAAGGTGTATTTGGATTCGTCTAGGGTTGGGAGAATGTCTATTATCTCTTGTTTTGTGTAATGATCTCCAGTGCTGCTGAATTCAAAGAAGTCGTCAGCTAGCAATTTATCCATTTGTGTTGGAGATTTGCGAACATCTGGTTGAAGGAGTTTTTCTTCTAGTTTTTGGGTGGGGGGGGGGGGGGGAGGGCATTGGTGGGGGGTTAGGTTAGTGGTGAGGGTTTGAAGTACATCTTTTCTGTTAGAAATTATCATGGGGATGCCGGGGTTGTCTTTTATGTTAGCTTCTTTTGTTAATTGATTGAATTTTTCCACATCTTTGTCATTTATGTTTTCAAAAAAAATTCCTTCTTTTTCTTGAAGTGGTAAAAATGGGATTAGTATGGAAAATGAAGGAGTTATTGGTGAAAAAATTCCTATACCTTCTATTTCATTATGCCAGATCACAGGGGTGCTTGATGTTATAAAAGGTGTTTTTGAATTGTTTATGTATAATATCCAAGGTATTTTTTTAAGTTTTTCTACTGATTCTAATTGAGGCTCCTGAGCGATTAAATTGTCGACAGTCTTATGGAATTTATCAATATCTTTTTGGGTTAATTCTCTTTTTAGTTCTTTTTGTAGCTGTTTTAAATTGCTTGTGACAGCTTGGTCTTTTTTGTTTTGCTCCTTGAATCTGACGGAACGCTTGTAATGAATGATCATGAAGTTAAGTACTAAAATAACTTGATCGTTTGTTAAAATTATATTTTTTTTGTAGTGATTATTTGTATATGTTTTAAAATCAAACTGGTTTAGATGCTGGATAAAAAGATCCCAATCGTTTTCAAATCTTTGCTGAAATACCTCCTCAGTTCCACTTTCATAACGATCAATTTCATAACATATTTGTGCTCTATCTTTTTGGCTAACACTGCTCCATTGAGATAAGCCTCTGGTCTCCCTATAAGATGTGCAATAAACTTTATTAATTTCGTTGTTTTCAAACCATTTTAGGTAAGTTTTTGATACTAAATGGTCGTTGCTCATGTTGGTTTGTTAATGGAAGATGTGGAGGTTTGTAAAACTTCTTAACTGTTTTTTGCTTTAGAGCAATGATCGATTAGGACTAAGGCTTCGTGTGCTAGTCCAAATAGTGATAAGCTTTCAGGTATGGAATCTCGTTGAGGAGGCAGAGTGTTATGTGCAATTATTGAACGATAATACCCAAGTACGCCTTGTAAAAAATTTCTAACACTTTCGTAGTGATTTGGGTGAGGAGGTATCAGTAATTTATCTTTGAAAGCTTTTCCAATTGTTGGAACTGTTGATTCGCCTGGTTTAGCTTTGATCAAGCTGCGAATTTTCGAATCAAGTGCTGTGTAGATTATTTTTAGGGCAGCGTCTATATCGCCATCTAGGACTATGCTAGTAACTCTACTAACATCGGGATGTAGGGTATCTATATACTGAATGAGGATTATTTTTTTTTCGTATTCTTCAATCTTGGTTAGTTCACGTGGAATGTCATTATTTGTTATGTCATGCCAATCACTAGCCTCATTGAAGCTTAAATGCCGAACAAGATTCCCATCTATTGCAAATCCTGGTGGTACGATTTTTTGGATTTCGTTCCAACATTCATGGAGTTCACTATTTTCCTTTGAGTAGACTTCTGCCATGATTGTTTGAGGATCCAGATGTGGCATGCCGCGCTCATCTTCTTCAAAAGCATCACTTTTAACAAAGGAAGTCGCTTTTTGCATTCTGAGGAGGAGGGTTTTAACTATACTGATTTTCTGATGAGCTTCAGCTATGTTCATATCAGTATTTTCCCCCTCTTTAAAAGAAAAATCAAATTCGTTTCCAACATGGACTCCCAGTCGGGATTTCCTCGCCTCATTAGGTGATTTTCATCCTGTCGTGAACAGGATTGAGAAATCTCCTATTCGGCGTCCTGCGTTACGCGAAAAACGCTGTTTCCGCTTCACTTCGGACCGGAAATCTCGCGACTTAGTACTTAGCGAAGTGGGCGAAGGCTTTGTTGGCAGCGGCCATCTTTTCGGTGTCGAGTTTCTTTTTGATCGCTGAACCTTGGTCGTTAGAGGCTTCGATAAGCTCGTGAGCTAGTCTGTTGGCCATTCCTGTGCCTTTTTTGCCTCTTACTGCGGCTAGGAGCCATCGGCAAGCGAGAGCGAGCTGTCGGCCTGGTTTAACCTCTAGAGGGATCTGGTAAACAGCACCACCGATACGTTTTGGTTTAACCTCGAGTTGAGGTTTGATCTTATCGATAGCTGCTTTGAAGACTTTTTCTGGATCAGAATTTGTCTTCTTAGAGATGATTTTCATTGTGTCATTGAAGATTCTTCGTGCAGTTGTCTTTTTGCCGTCCTTCATCAGGTAGTTGATAAACTTCTCCTGTAGGGGATTAGATGCTTCGGGCATGAAATTTGCTCTTGTTGTTGCCATTTTTTATGATGCTTTAATAACTTTTGCGCCGTATTTAGAGCGGCCTTGTTTTCTATCTTTTACACCTTCTGTGTCCAAAGATCCTCTGACGATGTGGTACCGGCAACCATTCACATCCTTCACCCTTCCTCCTCGTAGGAGAACGACTGAGTGTTCTTGTAGGTTGTGTCCTTCACCAGGGATGTAAGCGATAACTTCCTGTTTGTTAGTTAGTCTTACTTTTGCGATCTTTCGGAGCGCAGAGTTCGGTTTTCTTGGTGTAGTTGTAGTAACTTTGATACAGATGCCTCTCTTGTGTGGGCAGTTTACTTTGCTCGGTCTGTTCTTGAGTGTGTTGAATGTAAACCCAAGTGCAGGAGTTTTCGATTTCTTTAGTGTTTTCTTACGTGGTTTTTTAACCAGTTGGTTTATTGTAGGCATAAGTATTTTAATTTTTTTGCTTGGCCACTCTATATGATGAGTTTACGTATTGCAAGAGAAAATTTGTAAATTTTCTACTATATCACTGGGTATAATGGTGCTGGTGCCTCTTCTTCCTCTTCTTTAGCCTTTTTGGCAGGCTTTCCTGCGGCTTTTGCGGCTAGTTTGTTAGCTTCCTTCATTATCTCTGGATTTTGTTTTTGGAATCTTTCTCCGGCTGGAATCAGCTTACCAATGATTACGTTTTCCTTTAGTCCTTCTAGTTTATCAACTTTCTTTGTTGTTGAAGCATCTACAAGTACACGGATAGTCTCCTGGAACGAAGCGGCAGACAACCAACTCTCTGTGTGGAGAGCGATTCTTGTTAGACCAAGTAGTAGTCTTTCTCCGTTTGCAGGTTTCTTTCCTTTCTTTTTCACCTCATTGTTGATTCTAGTGAATTTGATCACGTCTACGACTTCACCAGGTAGAAGAGGGGAGTCGTTTGACTCGATGACTCTTACCTTCGAAAGCATCTGTCTTGAGATGATTTCTACGTGTTTGTCGTTGATCGACTGACCTTGAGATGAATAGATGTGTTGTACTTCGCTCATGATGTACTTTTGGACTGTGTATGTGTCTGTCAATTTTACCAGTTCCTTCAAGTTCAAGTGACCTGCTGTTAGTGCTTGTCCTTTTGTTACTTCTTCTCCGTCTTTGATCATGAGAGTTTTTCCTCTTGGGGCTTTGTATATTCTCTCAACTGGACCTTTTGAAACAGTAGTGATGGTTTCGTCAGTGATTGATTTTACTATTCCACTTTCAATTGTTTTGAGAGTAGATTTTGAATCTTCTGCTTTTGCGATGACCATCTTTTCTTTGACTTCGTCTCCTTTTTTCACTGTTGGGACCATGTTTGCGAGAAGTTCGTATTCTTGCTCGACAGGTTCCCTTGATTTAACAGTGATCTCAGTGATTCGGTCTACTTGTTTGAGAGTAGCTTTTCCGCCGATCTCAGCCATGATTGCTGGAGATTTCGGTGGACGTGCCTCAAATAATTCTTCTACACGTGTAAGACCCTGTGTGATGTCTCCGCCTTCCGCTACACCTCCCATGTGGAACGTACGCATAGTTAGCTGAGTACCTGGTTCACCAATTGATTGAGCAGCGATAATTCCGATTGCTGTACCGACTTCTACAGTCTTGTTGAGACCAAGGTCTCGACCGTAACATTTTGTACAGATGCCGTCTTCAGTTTGGCATGTCATGATTGATCGGATCATTACTTCTTGAACCTCTGACTTTTGGATCTTTTTGGTTAACTCTTTGTCGATTTCATCGTTTTTCTTTGCGATTAATTCGCCTGATTTTGGATCGACTAGATCTTCTGCGAGTGTTCGTCCGTAGATTCTGTTTTCGAATTTTTCTCCGATTTCTTCACTCTCATCAAAAGTAACTTTGTGAGCTTTCTTTGATTGGCAATCGTATTCTTTGATCACTAGGTTTTGTACTGCGTCTACTAGACGACGTGTTAGGTAGCCCGCTTCCGCTGTTTTTAGCGCGGTATCTGATTTACCTTTACGTCCACCATGTGTCGCAATAAAGTACTCAAGAATTGTAAATCCTTCTTTGAGGTTTGATTTGATCGGTAGTTCGATTGTTTTACCAGCCGGATTTGCTACCAATCCTTTGATTCCACAAAGCTGAGTGATTTGTCCCCAGTTACCTCTGGCACCTGAGTCGATCATGTAGAATAGGTCGTTTGTTTCGTCGATTGATTGAATCATTTCGACTGTTACATCTGCTTTAGCTTTAGACCAAACTTTGATATTGCTGTTGTATCTTTCGTCTTCTGTGATGAGACCTTTCCAGTATTGATTGTTGATTGTCTTTACGTGATCTGAAGCTTCGTCGATGATTCCTGTTTTTGCTTCAGGAATAATCATGTCTGATGCAGCGATTGAAAGTCCTGATTTTGTTGCGAATTTGAATCCAAAGTGTTTTAGATCGTCCGCAAGTTTTACAGTTTTTTCGTTTCCGTAAATGTCGAAGCAGTCACCAACGAGTTTCCCCAAATTTTTCTTTGAGATTGTTTCATTGTAGTAGGGGAGCTTCTCAGGGATGAATGAATTGAAGATCAATCGTCCGACTGTTGTTTCGACGATTGCGCCTTCTGATTTTTCAGTTCTTGCTTTGATTGGAGCTTGTACGTGTATGTGTCCGAGTTGGTAAGCAAGGATAGCTTCTTTCATGTTTGCGAATGTCATTCCTTCACCTTTTTTGCCTGGCACCATCTTTGTAAGATAGTAGATTCCAAGCACCATGTCTTGTGTTGGAGTAACGATAGGTTCTCCTGATGATGGTTTTAGAAGGTTGGCAGCTGAACTTACTAGTTTTTTTGCTTCTTCTTGTGCAGCTTTTGAAAGTGGTACGTGAACCGCCATCTGATCTCCATCGAAGTCCGCGTTGAAGGCAGCACATACGAGTGGGTGGATTTGGATCGCTTTACCTTCAATCAAAACTGGTTGGAAGGCTTGGATACCAAGTCTATGAAGTGTTGGCGCACGATTCAAAAGTACGTAATGGTCTTTTGTTACTTCTTCCAAAATATCCCATACTTCTCTTTTTGAAGATTGGATAAGTTTTTCTGCGTTCTTGATATTGTGGGCGAATCCTCGTGTGATTAGTTTTCCGATGATGAATGGCTTGAAGAGTTCAAGTGCCATCAATTTTGGAAGACCACATTGGTTTAGTTTGAGTTTTGGACCGACTACGATTACTGAACGTCCTGAGTAGTCTACACGTTTACCGAGTAGGTTTTGTCTGAATCGTCCTTGTTTACCTTTCAGCATGTCTGAAAGTGATCGTAGTTTTCGTTTGTCTCCAGCGTTTAGGGCTGTTCGGCCACTTCTTGCTGAGTTGTTCAATAGTGTATCTACAGCTTCTTGAAGCATTCTTTTTTCATTTCGGCAGATTACCTCTGGTGCTCCGATTGAAAGAAGTTTCTTTAGACGGTTGTTCCTGTTGATAACTCGTCTATATAGATCGTTCAAGTCTGATGCTGCGAATCGTCCTCCGTCGAGTTGTACCATTGGTCTTAGATCCGGTGGTATAACTGGAAGACTTTCCAAGATCATCCATTCTGGTTTCATTCCTTCTTTCTTCAAGTTCCCGATTAGTTTTGCTCTTTTGATCAGTTTCTTCTTCTTTTGTCCGCTTGTTTTTTTGATGTCTTGTGTGATTTGGATCTCGATTTTGTCTAGATCCATTTCTGAGATGATTTCTCTGATTGCTTCAGCACCTGTTCCTGCTTTGAAGATGTGTCCGAATTTGAGAGACATGTTTCTGTACTCTAACTCTGTGTATACAGAATTGCTTTTCAAATTGTTGAGCTCGTCTTTTGCAGTGTGGTGTTGGTCTTCTAGCTCTTCGAGTTTGTCTGCGTAAAGTCTTTCGATTTCGTCGGCTTTGCTTTTTGTTCCTGCTGCTTTTGCCTCCGCTTCTGATTCTTTTGTTTTTTCTTTAGCTTCTACTTGAAGTTTCTTTTTGTGTGTTTTGAATTCTTCTTTGAGCTGTTCTTTTGCTTCTTCTTTAGCATCGTTGTCGATTTCTTTTACGATGTATGCAGCGAAATAAACGACTTGCTCAAGAGTTTTTACAGGGAGATCTAGTAGAAGACCAACTCGACTTGGAGTAGACCTAAGGAACCAGATGTGTGTAACTGGGCACGCTAGCTTGATGTGACCCATTCGAACTCTTCTCACTGAAGACCGAGTAACTTCTACGCCACATTTTTCACAGATTACGCCTTTGTATCGAATTCTTTTGTACTTACCACAGTAACATTCCCAGTTTTTTGTTGGACCGAAAATCTTTTCGCAGAAAAGACCGTCTCTTTCTGGTTTTTGAGTTCTGTAGTTGATTGTTTCAGGCTTTTTTACCTCTCCGGTAGACCATGAGAGGATCTGTTCTGGCGAAGCTATCGATATAGCAATGGCATTAAAATCGTAATGATTTTTTTGGTCAGTAGGGGACGTTGCCATATGAATATGGTTATTGGTTGTTTTTATAGTGGCCCACGCCGGAACGTGGGCATTTTGTGATTCTTAGAGTCCTAGGTCCTTATCAATTGGATTTTCTGTTTCTTCCTCAGCTGGTGCTTCTGCTGCTGGTGTTTCCTCTGCTGGAGTTTCTTCTGCAGGAGTTTCCTCAGCTGGAGTTTCTTCCGCAGGAGTTTCCTCAGCTGGAGTCTCTGCTGCTTCTTCTTTTGCTGGAGCTTCCTCAGCTTTGTCTTCAGTTGTGCCGCTTGTTAGTGATGTGTCACCACTGTTTGGTACGTATTCACCTTCGTCACCTTCACTTCTTTTGTTCAACATGATCATGTCTTCGACAACGATCTCTGTTTTGAACTTTCTTACACCTTCTTCTGTATCCCAACTTCTTGTTTTTAGGTAACCTTCTACGTATACAAGTTTACCTTTCTTAAGATATTGTGCGCAGATCTCTGCAAGTTTTGACCATGCTACACACTCGTGGAATTCTGCTGAAGATTTTCGATCTCCTTCAGATGTTACCCAACCACGGTTAGTTGCTAAACCGAAAGTTGTGATGTTTTGCCCGTTAGGCGTTTGTCTCATTTCTGGATCTCTTGTTAGATTTCCGATGAGAATTACTTTGTTTACTGATCTCATTTTTTTTGGGTTAAATGAATGATATTAAATGTTTTTAATTATTTATCTTCTTTCTTTTCTTCTTCTTTTTTTGGTTCTTCGACAGGAGCTTTGTCTGCGTTTTCTTTAGTTAGGGCTCCTTCGTTTTCCAAAACTGCGTCTACGATTGGATCTACGTATGCTTCGTCTTCTTCACCTTCTGGCGGACCTTCTTCTCTCATGAGGTCTACGTTTAGACATAGACTTTGGAGCTCTTTGACCAATACGTTGAATGATTCAGGCGTTCTTGGTCGTTTGATTGGTTCGTCTTTGATGATTGATTCGTAAGCTTTTGATCGTCCGTATACATCGTCGGATTTGATTGTGAGCATTTCTTGGAGGAGGTGACTTGCACCGTACGCCTCTAGCGCCCACACTTCCATTTCTCCGAACCTCTGTCCACCGTGTTGAGCTTTACCTCCTAGTGGTTGTTGAGTTACGAGAGAGTATGGTCCGACAGATCTTGCGTGGATCTTGTCTTCTACCAAATGTGATAGTTTCATGATGTATGCTGTACCGACTGTAGTTGTGTGATCGAATGGTTCACCAGTTTTACCGTCGTATAGTTGAGCTTTTCCGTCTGCTGGAAGGTCAGCTTCTTCTAATAAATCTAGAATTACTTGGTTTTCGATTCCGTTCAAAGCCGGAGTCGCTACTGTGATTCCAAGTTTTGTTGCTGCCCATCCAGTATGAGTCTCGAGGATTTGTCCGATATTCATACGTGAAGCCACACCAAGTGGATTCAATACGATATCTACAGGAGTTCCGTCTGGTAGGAATGGCATGTCTTCTGCTGCAACGATGATTGAGATCACACCTTTGTTACCATGTCGTCCTGCGATCTTATCTCCAACTGAGATTTTTCTTGTTTGAGCAACGTCTACTTTGATTTGTTTGTTAACTCCAGTTGCTAGTTCGTCTCCTGCTTCTCGTGTGAAGATTTGAACGTTTACAACCTTTCCTCCTTCTCCACCTGGGAGTCTGAGTGATGAGTCTTTTACGTCTCTTGCTTTGTCTCCGAAGATCGCTCGTAGAAGTCGTTCTTCAGCGGTTAGCTCAGTTTCACCTTTTGGTGTGATTTTACCAACCAAGATGTCGCCTTCGTGAACTGTCGCACCGATTCTTACAATACCGTCTTCGTTTAGATCTTTTAGTTTTCCTTCACCTACGTTAGGGATGTCTCTTGTTATTAGCTCCGGCCCAAGTTTTGTGTCTCGGACGTCCATTGTGAATGTTTCGATGTGAACTGAATCGTATATACCTTCTTTTACTAGACGTTCTGAGATAATAACCGCATCCTCAAAGTTGTAACCTTCCCATGCCATGTAGGCAACGAGGAGGTTTTGTCCGAGCGCTAGTTCGCCACCTTCGATAGCAGGTCCGTCTGAGAGAGTGTCTCCTTTTTTGATTTTGTCTCCTTTGTTGACTACTGCTCTTTGGTGGATTGCTGTGGCTTGATTTGATCGAACGTAAGTTTGAAGTTCGTATGTTGTCTTTTTACCATTGTCGTACATTACCGTGATCTTGTCTGCGTCAACGTATTGAACAACACCGTCTCTCTGAGCAAGAGTTACTTGTCCTGAGTTTTTTGCAGCGATTTCTTCCATACCTGTCCCTACGACTGGTGCGTGAGGTTTTACCAATGAAACTGCTTGACGTTGCATGTTTGAACCCATCGAAGCACGTGTGTTATCGTCGTGCTCTAGGAATGGAATCAAAGCTGTTGTTACAGAGATGATCTGTTTTGGTGATACGTCGATGTGTGTAATGTCGTTTACGTGAGCTAGAGTCGCTTCACCCGCTTTTCGAGCTGAGATTCTTTTGTTTAGGAATTGTCCTTTTTTGTCTAATTCTGAGTTTGCTTGGGCAATTACTAGAGGAGCTTCTTCGTCAGCGTCGTAGTATTCGATTTTGTTTGTTGCGTATGCTCTTACTTGGATTTCGTTTAGGTCTTTTGCTTTTGCAGCTGCTTTCGCTGCTTTTTCGTCGAATGTACCTCCGGCTTTTACGAGGGTCTTGCCTCCAACTTTAACTTCTTCTCTTGAGATGTGACCCACTGCTGATTTTCCGTCATTTTTTACAACTTGTGAAACTTCTTTGAATGGAGTTTCGATAAATCCGTATTCGTTGATTTTTCCGTAACTTGCCAAGTGAGTAACGAGGCCGATATTTGGTCCTTCCGGAGTGGCGATAGGGCAGATACGTCCGTAGTGAGATTGGTGTACATCACGTACATCGAACGATGCTCTTTCTCGTGAAAGTCCTCCAGGACCCATCGCTGATAGTCTTCTTTTGTGCGCGAGCTCAGCCAATGGATTTGTTTGATCCATGAACTGTGAAAGTTGTGAGCTTGCGTAGAATTCTCTTAGCGCCGCTGTTATTGGCCGTGAGTTTACGAGTTGAGTTGGTGTTACTGTCTCAAGATCCATGACTGTCATTCTGTCTTTTGCGATTCTGTCTGTTCTTAGGAGTCCAACTCGGAATTTGTTTTGTACCAATTCTCCAACTGCTCTGATACGTCTGTTTGAAAGGTGATCGATGTCATCTGGTTCTCCTTCTCCGTTGTTGAGTGTGATCAGGTGTTTTAGGATCAACACTAGGTCTTCTGCTTGGAAAGTGTGGTTCTTCTTTGTGTTTGGAGTTTTGAGTTTGAATCTCTTGTTGAGTTTGTATCTTGCGACTGGTCCCATGTCGTATTTTCTGTAGTCAAAGAACATTGAATCGATTAAGTTCTTTGCGTTTTCTGGTGTCGCTAGGTCTCCTGGTCGGATTTTCTTGTAGATGTTCTGGTATGATTCTTCGACTGTTTTTGCTGTGTCTTTTTCGAGAGTCATCAAGATGTAGTCGCTTTCGATATCTTTTGTTACGTCTTTGAAAAGTTCTAGGATTTTTTTGTCAGTGTCGTATCCCATTACTCTGATTAGAGAGGTGATAGGAATCTTTCGTTTTCTGTCAATTTTCACTGTGATGATTCCTTTTTTGTCTGTTTCAACTTCTAGCCAAGCCCCACGTTTTGGGATGATTTTGGCGTTGTGCATCTTTGGAGCTTGAGCATTTCCTGAGAAGAACACACCTGGTGATCTTACCAATTGGCTCACTACTACTCTTTCGATACCGTTGATGATGAATGTTCCTCTGTTTGTCATAAGAGGTACTGCTCCTAGGAATACGTCTTGTTCCTTGATTTCACCTGTTTCTTTGTTGATCAATTGTACGTGCACTTTGAGAGGTGCTTCGTAAGTGATGTTTTTGATTTTTGAAGTTTCTGCGTCGTATTTTGCTTCACCGACTTCGTGGTCTAAGAAGATTAGCTCTAGTTTCTTTCCTGAGAAGTCTTGAATAGGTGAGATCTCCTCTAGAAGATCTTTGATTCCTTCTCTCAAGAACCACTCGTAAGAATCGATTTGTACTTCGATTAGTTTTGGCATGTTCACGTTCTTGTCTACTTGGTCAGCAAAAAATTTCCTTGGCGATGTCTGGACGATCAAGTCTTGTGTGATGTCTAGCTGCGAAGGTTTGATGTAGTGTTCTCCGTGATGTCTCTTTGGTGCTGCTGCTGTTGCTGCTGCCGCTGCTGCTTTTTTTGCTTTTGCTGATACTTTCTTTGGTTTCTCTTCTGCTTTTGGCGCTGCTACTGGCGCTTTTTTAATCGTAATTTGCCGTCCTGATTTTGGACCGGCCTTCGTTGCTGCTGGTTTTTCTGCTTTGGCTGCGGTTTTTGGTGCAGCTTTCTTGATTGGCTTCTTCTCTTTTTTCTCTGCTTTTGTTGCTTTTGCTGAAGTTTTTTTAGCCTGCTCTTTGGCTGGCTTAGTAGGTTTTGTCTTTTTAGGCATGTATAAAGAGTAAATGAGTTTTGAGAAAGGTAGTTGACGCGACTTTGCCCTGTTTGACGGGGTCGTCAACAGGTTTGGTTGGGCCAATCGCTACTTTTTTCATTACTCATCTGTTTAACCTGGTAGCAAGCGGTATTGTATTCATTTATATATTATTGTCAAATAAATGAAATAGGTATATGAAAAAGGGGTTGCGGGGAAAGGGGGAATGTGGTGTGGTCTACTTCCCGATTAGATTTCTGAAGAAGTCCCGGATTGGACGTTTTTTCTTTGGTTTTGGCTCTGGTTTTGGTGGAGCGATGTAGTCTTTTGGTGGGTAAATTCGGCCTTCTAATCCGTTTGCTACGATGTGGAGTTTTTTGTGGCCTTGGAATTCTGTTATGCTTCTGCCTTGCTTCCTTCCTCCTGACTCTCTGTATGATCTGTGGAATAAAAGCAATAAGCCTTTTTCTGCACATAGTGTTTCTAGATGTCCTCTGTTTTGTGCTGATCCACCGAATAGTATTACTGCTCCTGATTTGGGGAGTTGTTTTGTGAGTTTTTCTCTTAGTGCATTTCCTCCAAATCCGCTGTCAAATATAACAATTCCTTCTTTTGTGTGGTTTGATTCATCCATTGTTGGGAGGATGTCCATTTCTATATCTCCTATTCCTAATGCTCTCATTAGAGAGAGGTGTTCTTTTTCAGGAAAGTCTATTTTTTTCTCTTTTAGGGCTTCTTTTGGTAGTGGTCGTACTTGGAAAATCGTCTTTTTAAGTGTTGATGTTGCTAATTCGATGTTAACTGGTTTTCCGAATATTTTTTCAAGTATCCATGTGGTTAAGGCTGTGTTTTTGGAAACTACCTCGTAAATTAGGCTGTGGTCTGGTTGTACGTGGTACATGTGATTGTTACCGTCTGGAAAATGATCTTCGTTTCCGTTTGCATGTTCGAGAACATCTTGTGTGAATATTCTGTCGCAAATTTCTCTGTCTAATATTTCTCTAGAAGCTCCTACGTAGACGATTTCACTTAGAGATGGGACGTTTCTTAGTACTGTGTTTGCGTATGCATGATATTTTGTAATCAGAGGTGTTACGTCTTCTCCTAATTCGTGAAATTCTTGAACGACTATTCCCATTTCTTCTTTTTCTATGCCATTCTCATCTCTGTACTGGATTGCCTTTTCTGAATTTACGGATTTGTACACATTTATGACTGCGGTTTTGAATTCTTCAAATGATGCGGATTCTTCAATTGTTATAGAGTCGTATAGTCCAGCTGCAGATGTGTTTTCGTTGTCTTCTGAGAAGACTGCACTGCTTCTGAGTATTATTTTTTTACCTCTTATTTTTTGATATATCTTTTGAAGATCTCCGTCTATTAATTTTCCTTGTTCCCATTTTCTGTGTGTTTCTGTTGAGATTAATTGAAATGGAGGGATTGTTATTGCGTCTGATCTTCCTAGCAGTATTTCATTGATTTTTTCTAGTCTTTTTTGAAGTTCGATAAGGTGAGCTGCCTTTGCTCCGTATTTTGGGACCCATTGTTGGATGTCTTCATCTGAAATTTTGCCGATTTTCTCTCTCAAAATCATTTCTAATTCCATAGATCTTATTCTAGAAGCTATGTCTTCTAATTCTCCATCTACCGATGTTGATGACATTGTGTCGTATGACTCTTCGTCGTTTTCATCATCTCCATACAGGTCTTTTAAATTTGGTTCGTCATGGACTTTGCCTTCTTTTGTGTATGCAGTTAGTGAAGCTGAATATAGAGGAATTCCTAATACATTTTCTATTGATACTCTTATGTAGCCAAATGATCCTAAGTCTAGTATTTCTTGTTCAGCTTCTGATTCTGCAAAAGGATTGAATCTCATTTTGCTTGTTTGTGTCATTGCTGTAATGAAGTGTTTTTTGAGGATTGCATCCAATTTTTCTCTGCATTGGTCTATTATATCAGCAATTTCTGCTGTTGATTTTGCGTCAACATTCTTTGTGATTTCTTTTATTTCATCTCTAGTTTTTGCTAGCTCTTGGGTGCCTTGGGTGAGAATTGCTTGTATGCCTTCTCTAGATTCTTCAAAAGGATCTGTGTCTTCGTAGTCTGTCATTTGGGTTTGTTAAAAGGAGCAGATTGTACCCAATCGGGGGTGGGGGAGTCAAATGGTTTTTTGGGGGTGGTGTGGTCTACAAAAATCTCATACTCCCAACAGTATCTTCCAATGGATAGGTTGGGGGGATGGTGAGGACGCCGTAGAGGTTTTGGTCGCGGAGTTCTTGTTTGATTTCGGCGACGCGGCTTTTGTAGTCTTTTTCTGAGTATTGTTTGTTGAGGATGCAGTATTGTTTGTGGTGGAGGGAGATGCAGCCGAAGCAGTCTTTGCAGTTAAATAGTAGCTCGGAATATTCGCAGTCTGAGCAGTTGGCTGTAAAGAAGCAGCAAGTGCAATTGTTCATTATGTGGGTGCTGCAGAGGTTGTAGTTGAGTTCGCCTTCTTCGTTTACCATTGTGTCGTAGGAGTCTTTTTGATCTTTTGATTCGTAGTTATATCCGCAGTCTTGGCTGTTGACCACGTCGAAGCAGTAGTAAGTGTTTTGGCAGTGATGGATGTAGTTGCCGAGGAAGTTTTCGGATTTTGTTTGGACGCAGTATACGCGTGGGGTTTTGAGTTTTACCTCTTGGAATTGTTTTTGTATTTCTTTTGCGGGGAGTTGTGAGAGTTCTGCTGTGCGTTTCCGGTATTCTTCTTCGGAATATGGCTCATTGAATATATAGAATTGTTTGTTTCTCAAGGTGGCGCAGCCAAAGCAGTCTTTGCACATTCGCAAGTCGTAGCCGTATGAACAGTTATTGCAGTTTTCTGAGTCTTGGAGGTTGTTGCTGTCGTAGCAGTTTTTGCAGTTGATTACTTCGTAGCAGAGCGTGCATTTGAGGACGTGGTCGCAGTCGACGCAATCTTGATTGCCATAAAAGTCTCGGCCATACATGCAGTCTTCGTTTTCTACGGCGTTTGAGAGTAGGTAGCAGTTTTTGCATTTATCGATGTTGTAGCAAAAATCTGAGTTTGTCTGGATGAGCTGAATCATCCCGATGCGGGGAGTTTTGAGTTGGAGCGCTGCGAAGTCTTCTAGGAATGACATTGATGGTGATTAGCTTCCGATGTCGGGGGGGCTTTAAGTAGACATTGGGGGCGGTTCCCTATGTCGGGTGTAAAGGGTGGGGATATCGGGATTTTGTGACGCTTTACTTCCTCTCAATCTTCTCTTTTCCGCCAAGGAATGGTCTTAATACTTCAGGGATGGTTACGGATCCGTCTGAGTTTTGGTAGTTTTCGAGGATTGCGACGATGGTTCGTGCCATGGCTACGGCTGTGCCGTTGAGAGTGTGGACGAATTTAGATTGTTGGGTTTCTGGGTTTGAAGTTTCGGGTTTGAATTTGATGTTGGCGCGTCTAGCTTGGTAATCTGTGCAGTTACTGCAACTTGTGAGTTCACGGTATTTTCCTTGGGTTGGGATCCAGGCTTCGAGGTCGTATTTTTTTGCTGCTGGAGCTCCGAGATCGGCTGAGCAGATATTCAATACTTGGTAGGGGAGTCCTAGGTCCTGCATGATCTCTTCTTCGATTGATTTGATTAGTTCGTGTTCCTCTTTTGACTTTCCAGGATGGCAAAAAGAGAACATCTCGACTTTGTCGAATTGGTGAACACGGATGATTCCTCGTGTGTCTTTGCCGTATGAGCCTGCTTCGCGACGGAAGCATGTTGAGAATCCGCAGTATCTTATTGGGAGTTCTTTTTCGTGGAGGGTTTCTTGGGCGTGGAGCATTGTTAGGGGGACTTCTGAAGTTCCGACCAAGTATAAGTCGTCTTCGCCTGGGTTGACGCTGTATATTTCGTTCATTTCAGCTGGGAAAAATCCTGTAGCGTACATTGCTTTTTCTTTTACGAGGACTGGTGGAATTACTGGAGTGAATCCTTTGCTGTTGAGTTTTTGCATTGTGAATTGGATCAGCGCAAATTCGAGCAACGCTGCATCGCCCTTGAGGTAGTAGAATCGTGCGCCAGACATTTCTGTGGCTTTTTCCATGTCGAGGATCCCGAGGGCTGTTCCGAGTTCTAGGTGGTCTTTTGGTTCGAAGTCTAGCTCTGTTTTGTCTCCGTGTGTTTCTGTGACTTTGTTGTCGTCCTCTGATTTTCCTACGGGGACTGAGTCTAGGATCATGTTTGGTACTTTTGAGGCCTCTGTCTGCAGGTCTTTTTGAACTTCGTCGAGTTCTGGGTCGAGAGCTTTGATTTCTTGTTTGAGTTTTTTGGCTTCTTCGATTTGGTCTTTGCCGAGCTTCTTTTGTTGGGCACGGAGTTCTTCTGTTTTTTGAAGGAGTTCTCTTCGGCGAGTGTCGAGTTCGACGAGTTTGTCGAGTTCTATTTTGATGTTTTTGTTTTTTGCATTTTCTGCAACGAGTTTTTGGTTTTCTATGATGAATTTTAGGTCGAGCATTTTGTGGGTTTTATGAATTCGCACCTATTCTAGTCGAAAGGTCGGGCTTTTGGAAGATTAATGAGAAAGAGTTGGTGGTTTTAGCTTTTGAAGGTTAAGCTTTTGCCTGATAATACGTGTTCTCCGAGTATTTTAGCTAGAGCGGCTCCTGAATCTGCACTTAGGCTTAGGAGGTTTATTCTGATTGTGTCTTCTGTGGTTTCTGTGATCCCTTCTACGTATCCAATAGCTTGGGCTATTGCGTTGCGAGTTTCTTCGCTGATGGGTGGGGTTGCAAAAGTTAATTCAACTGTTTCAGAGGCTGTTAATTGGTGATAGATAGACGCTGCTACAGGTGGTAGGCCTAGCTCTCTGTCTGCTAATGGTTGCATGGTTTTTTGATTAATAATTGGTTCTTATCGGATTGCGTAGCTTGAACTATATCACCTTTATTTTCTTTGGCAATACTCGTTGTTGTTTTTTTAAGCTTCTGCTGCTTTGTTTCGGGTTTCTTCTTGTTCTCCTGCTATTTTGGCTTTTGCCTCTGGGTTTTCTGCTGGGTCTGGGTGTTTTTGGGTCATTAGGGTTAGTTTTCGAAGTGATTCGGGATCAGTATAAGAAGCAAACCAGCTTCCTCCTACTTCATGTCTTTGATGTCCTCTTCCTAATCTTCTCATGATTTTTTTTATTTAATTATTTTGTAAATTTCATTAGGCGGGTATTATATTAAAAAGCCGGCATCTGTCAATGCCGGCTAGTGTGATTTCTTGATGGGGGACCTACTTTTTGTCCTCCTCTTTCTTTTCTTCTTCTTTTTCTTCTTTCTCAACTACTTCTCCGTCTACTGCTTCTTTTTTGTCTTTGTCTTCTTCTGTTTTTTCTTTGTCGTCGCCTTCTTCTTCTGTGACCTTAACGCCGTCTTCTGCGTCTTGAGCGGCAGCGTTGGCTTGGTACATTTGAGCTCCGACTTTTTGGATTTCTTCTGAGAGTTCGTTGTATCCTTTGTCGAGATCCTCGGTTGAAGCTTCTTTGTCTTCGAGAAGTTTCTTGAGGGCTTCGATTTTTTCTTCTACTGGGCCTTTGACTTCGTCAGTGACTTTGTCTCCTGCGTCTTTGAGAGTCTTTTCGGCTTGAGCGACTAGTGAGTCGGCTTTGTTTCGAGTTTCGATAGAGCCTTTTTTCTTTTTGTCTTCTTCGGCGTGCTCTTCGGCTTCTTTTTTCATTCTTTCGATGTCGTCGTCAGAAAGGTTTGAGCTGCCGGTGATTGTGATGTGTTGCTCTTTGTTAGTTGCTTTGTCTGTGGCTTTTACGTTTAGGATTCCGTTTGAATCGATTTCAAAAGTGACTTCGATTTGTGGAACTCCACGTGGAGCTGGTGGGAGGCCGTCCAATGTGAATTTCCCTAATGAT
>Ga0233429_1001965_pt1 | contig 22604 bp, 19 predicted proteins | sample SI_118_April2016_3_FD_179879 | JGI IMG/M metagenome (GOLD analysis project Ga0233429, IMG submission 179879) | Seawater microbial communities from Saanich Inlet, British Columbia, Canada - SI_118_April2016_135_MG | ecosystem: Environmental > Aquatic > Marine > Inlet | place: Canada: British... | reverse complement strand
GGAAGAAAGGAAGAGAATTAATCTGCTGGCAACAGTTTAATTAAGTAAATTAATGATGAATAATTATACCAGAAACACTCTCATAGAATTATGCTAATTTATTCCCGTCGCTTTGAAGACCTACAGCTCAAAAAACTTCGAATGGCAATTCCTATAGCCGATTACAATTTCATTATTGTAAACGCTGATGCAATAAAGCCCGGGTATCATCCTAAAATTAAGGACAATGAATATTATCTTTTTGTTAATATAGAATCTGGTTCTGCCAAATTATTTCATTAATAAATAATATGAAGACAAAATACAATAACATCTTTTGGTATCAAGGATTGAAGGCATTTGATGAGGAAAGACTGAAATCAACTGATTCTCAATTAAAAATTTCACATTTGGAAAATGATGTCACCAAATCTTTATTAAATGTTTTTCAGCCTGCTGATAAGAAATATTTACAAAAATTTCTTCAATCATCGATTGATATTAATGGTTATGGCGAAAAACAGGTTGATCATTTCACCAACGAAATTAGAAGACTCTAGGGAATATTAGATTTATTATTTTTGCAGTAGCGATTATATTTAAATTATTTATCTTCATAATTTCAATGAATGATATTTGAAATCTTTTTTATAGCATACTTTCGCGATTGTCCAATATTTGGGGACACCGGAAGATTCTCTAAATGATTATGGTATTTGAATTTATATCTGCTGTCTAAAATAACCACTGCACCTCGGTCTTTTGAACTTCTAACCAGTCTGCCAAACCCTTGTCTCAATTTCATTGCACCTATATATGAATATGTAGTGTTCATAAAATCACCTTCATGTTCTCTACGATGGGCGATTATCGGATTGTTTAAACCAGGATTGGGAGCTTTTGCAATTATAACTTGAGAAAGCGTTTGCCCTGGGAAATCAACACCAGACCACATCCTGTCAACTCCAAATAGAACTGAATTCTCAACCTGTCTAAACTGCTCAATTATTGGTCCACTAACTCCAGACTGAATTAGTGGCAAAATCCCGGATTCAATAAGTGGTTCATTGAGATTATTATAGGCAAAATACATATCTGCATTTGACATAAATAGTACAAGAGTTTTGCCCCTTATTGGAATGATGTAATCTAGTAAGGCAGCAAGTAGACCTTCTCTATATTCCGACGGCTGTTTATAGTTATATGTTGGAATCTCGGTATCAATAATGCAGTAGACATTTTTGTTATAATTAAGTTCATTTGTCATTTTTATTATTTCAAATTTTGAAATATCTTCATTTATAAGCCCTGTTTCCCTCATAAAATAACTACTTTTGTTATTTACAAAAATTGTTGCGGAGGTAAAAAGGATACGATCAATTCTACTATACAAGGTATTATTCAACTGATCTGAAAGGTATACCGGTGTTCGCGATATTTGCCAATTCCCGTTGTCAAATGCCAATTCATGGACTGAATTTCTTTCTCCAATATCACTAATTGTTGATAACAGACGATCCTGGAGATCATTCAATAAATTTATATACGCTTTCATGCGACGTGCATAATCCCTATTAGTATTGTCCGAATCATTTGCCCAATTATTCATCAATGTAATACATTTCACTATTCTTCCGTGTGCATCATTCAATGAACGAATTATTGGTTGATGCTGATTTAGTTCAATAATATTTATCAATCTATCGCTATATTTTAATCTTTTGGGATGTCTGCATGCAGCAAACGATTTGTTTATATCAATCCAGGATTTCACCAGATCATTTTGTATCTGAAGTAAAACTTTATAAGTAAATTCATGTTTTATGTTTGAATCTTTCTTTGTTAAGGATTTCATTAACACCTTCAGAAAACCCTTTCTTTTGTCAGTTCCACAAATCCTACTAAATAATCGACTGAGTTCATTTGAGTTGACCCTGGTCTTGAATGCACTTCTAGCATTGTGTGGTAGATTATCACCTTCATCAATTAATAGAAAATCGACTGAATCAAGAAATTCCTCCTCAAGTAATAATAGCTTGTGATGATTGGTAATGATTATTTGGGACTCTTTTGCCTGTGATATTTGTTTACCGTACATACAGATTTGAGGAATACAACTCGCTGAGTTACAGTGGTGTGTAGCTGAAATATCCTGTATTAAAACACCAATAATTGGTAACCAGCTAAATACATCTCTTGATAAGTATTCCATATCTCCTTGAGAATAATATATCAAACTTGCTATAGTGATCCATGCTAGTTTTGATTTCTCAGTGCCATACACAAAGTATTCATCAAACGAGTTTATAAATGATGTTATACATACATAATTGGATTTCCCTTTTAACACTTTTAATTTTACATTTGGAAATCTTTTTGAAATTACAGGCCAGTCATTTTTTAATATTTGCTCTTGTAAATTGCGAGTAGATGTTGCAATAATTTGATATGTATGTGGATTTTTTTCTGCAAAACTTGCCATTGGGGCAAGGTAACCAAGAGTTTTACCAATTCCGGTTGGTGCTTCCAAAATTGTTTTCCCTGCATTAGCAATTCGTTTCGTAACCAATTTTGCGTATTTGACTTGCTTCTTGCGTATTTCATACCCTGAAATTTGTTTTTTAAAAAAGCCACTGATAAATAAGTTTTCTGCAGATGATGGAGCAATAAACTCTCTATTAGTGGATTTTGATTTATACCCTCTATAAATACTTTTTGGATTTCCCCAGCTATCCTTGCAAATGTTTTCGCCTGAAAACGCTGTATCAATTTTTGAATTTATTTTTAGTGGTTGAATCAAGATGTTGCCCATTTCCCAGCCTGAAGCATCCCTAATATTCATAAGGTGTTTTAAACAGGCAATTTCAGGTATTTCATTTATTGATTCAAGTAAATTTGACATATTTGTCATTAGGGCATTTTCTTTAGAACTTAATTTCTCCGCCAATACACAAAGAATTTTATTGCCCCATAGAAGTTGTTTTTTAGGAGAAAGGCTATCAGGAAGAATTTCACCAAAGCATAATTTATATAACTGCTTAGAGTCAGTTGTGAGATGCGGTAGAAATACTTGTATCAAATTTTTTATGGAAGCAATTTTTATATCTGAATTGAATATAGATGATGTTATTTTTGATAAATTATTTGAATTAAGAATATCCATTAAAAAGATATATTTATATTTAGAAAATGTGGAATTATTTCTAGTGATAGTCGCATTTGCAGTTTCATTTAAATTAAAAATTATCTTTTGTATTGCTGATACTTCAGAATCTAGTTCAGCATATGATATTTTTGCAGACGATTTCTTAGCTTGTGAAGCATTCATCGTTATATTTAGAAGGATTGCCTTTGACTGAGTAGTATTCTTCATAATAAATACGTCCTAAGCCTAATTAATACCATGTTTTATTTCTTCAGCAGAAGCAATGAATCGATTATCATTTTCCAATAACTCAATAAAAGCCATTAAACGATTGTGCAGACAAACTATAAATTCAAGATATGCCGAAAAAAAGATTGGTAACCCGGAGATATCTGGGAAGAGGTTGACAATTTCCAAAAAATCTATAAACTGAATTTCAAGATCATGTATGAACTCCTCATATTGATTAGAAAACATTGAAGCAATTTTTTCCACGGTAAAGTCTTCCAATTTCAAGTTCACCTGATCTCGCTCAGTTTTTACCAGTTTTATTTGCTCTCTTACCATTCTAATTCGTTTTTGATGTGTCTATAATAAGGTTATTCAATATATCAACAACTCTAATAGCAGAGCTTTGCATTGATTCACTGATGCCTTTTAAAACAGCAAGTTTAATGCAATGAGCATTTTCTGGAGACTCTGGCATCTCGACCAATTGCATCAATGTGGAAATATCCGTATCAAGTTTTACAGATAAATGCTGACGCGTTGTTTTTAGTACTTTTAATATTTCAGTATTGTATTTCATAATCAATATGTCGGCCTGGTTAATTTGCTGACAGGATATTTTATGAAGGATGGATTGCGATTACCTCATTTGACAACGTTGTTGTTTAGAGTATTCTATTTTGATGGAATTTGGGATTTACGGCGAGATGCTAGCACAAAGTTATGGGTTTGATCATAAATGGATTACAGACAGTAATTTCTTATGTGACCTGCAATCTTTATTGGAAACTTGAGACTTTAGTATCTATCCTGGAGTAAAAACATTACTCAATCGGAACCAATTTTAAAAATGAATTCCCCCGCAGGGCGCGGGGGTCCATTCTAACTATTTGTATCATTAGCATTTTAGGACCAATCATATTAAGTCTTAATCCGCTCAAGACGCTGGGGTTCATTCTAACACACCTAGACAGATATCCAATGCCAGGCGTTGTGGATAGTCTTAATCCGCTCAGGGCGCGGAGGTCCATTCTAACTTGACTGGAGATATGATATGTCTGATACTTGTCTTAATCCGCTCAAGACGCGGTGGTCCATTTCAACCTAACAAGGAGTGTGATATGCTATATGACATTCATAGGTCTTAATCCGCTTTAGGCGCGGGTCGATTCTACGCCCCGAAACAGTGGGAATATGGACAGGGCATAAGGAGTCTTAATCCGCTCAGAGCGCGGGGGTCCATTCTAACGGAATTCGCTCGAATCTCAGTCACACACCAAGAAGCGTCTTAATCCGCTCTAGGCGCGGGGGACCATTCCGACTTTTATTCTGGCTACTCTTATCAAATAACACATGAATCTTAATCCGCTCAGGTCGCGGGAGTCCATTCTTACTTTTATGTTGTGTTCCGATTTTGAAAAGAAAATATAGTCTTAATCCGCTTTAGGCACGGGATTTATTCTTACTGTCAAAGAACGAAACAATCTATACATCGACTTCCTCAAGTCTTAATCCGCTCGGGTCGCGGAGGTCCATTCTAACTTCTTCGTAGCGGTACGTCGAGCTGGTACCACATAGTCTAAATCCGCTCTAGGCGCGGTGGTCAATTATAACAGTATTGAAGAGCAAATTGCAATGCTTGCAGCCAAACTGTCTTAATCCGCTCTAAGCGCGAGATTCATTTCGAGAAGCAGGTCATCAGGAAGGCCAAGAAAGACGGTTGCCTGTCTTAATCCGCTCAAGGCGCGGAGGTCTATTCTAACAAATTCGAAGACGGTACAGAAGTATCACTACCAAGGTCTTAATCCGCTCAGGTCGCGGGGGTCCAATCTAACCTACGATGTATATTGTAGTAACAATAACGGCTACTAGTCTTAATCCGCTCTAGGCGCACGGGCTCATTCTGACATAATGCTTGACAAACTAATCAAACAGTACGAGGATGGTCTTAATCCGCTCAGGGCGCGGGGGTCCATTCTAACTAAACAAAACAAAAAAAGAGGAATACAAACGTATGTCTAGTCTTAATCCGCTCAGGTCGCGGGGGGTCCATTCTAACTTATTTATTGAAGTTCACAGTTAAAGGTCAAACACTTGCAAGGTCTTAATCCGCTAACGGCGCGGGTGTCCATTCTAACTTATTCAAGCGATGGGCGGTGCCTATACTGATAGTAAGTCTTAATCCGCTCAGGGCGCGCGGGTCCATTATAACTGTAAGCAACGTAAAGAGCATTCTATCGCAATCCTGTCTTAATCCGCTCAAGGCGCGGAGGTCCATTCTAACGCAAGTTCGCACGTCAGGTCATCAAGAAGGCCAAGAAGTCTTAATCCGCTCAAGGCGCGGGAGTCCATTCTTACTCTGTCAACACACAAGAAAATGTAAGCCATTTCTTTCAAGGGTCTTAATCCGCTCTAACCGCGAAAGTCCATTCTAACATCGTAGCTTTTCTAAAATCGAAATCCATACAAAGTCTTAATCCGCTCACGGCGCGGGGGTCCATTCTAACGAGTAGCCAATGAAATCATTAAACTACGTATTGAGGGAAGTCTTAATCCGCTCAGGTCGCGGAGGTCCATTCTAACACAAAAGGTAGGCAGGGGCAGATATTACGCAATTTACAGGTCTTAATCCGCTCAGGTCGCGGGGTCAATTCTAACACTAATGAGAACGCGGCACTAGGCTTAGTGTTTGAGTCTTAATCCGCTCAGGTCGCGCGGGTCCATTCTAACTTCATGGTAAAATCATGGATAGAGGTCTCAGGTGATGGTCTTAATCCGCTTTAGGCGCGGGTCTATTCTATGCCCCGAAACAGTGGGAATATGGACAGGGCATAAGGAGTTTTAATCCGCTCAGGGCGCGGGAGTCCATTCTAACCTGAATAGTGAAAAGCGAAGAATTTTTGATCTGTGCCAGTCTTAATCCGCTCAGGTCGCGGGGGTCCATTCTAACTGTTCTATTATCATTTTATTGATGATTGAATATTTTTAATAATTGGAAATAATTCATCATAAAATAATCTATACCCTTCATGATTAATAATCATACTCCCATGTATAAGCCATGATTGATGTCTCAATGAGGAAATGCAAATAGTTTTTTTTATATCATTTTCAGATATCAAATTGTTATCTATTAAATGAATAATAATCAGGTTATCAATAAATCCTATTCTACTGCTTATTTTAACAAATTGAAAATTTGTGAATTGCTTATATAAAATTTTGAAATTAGCTAATAAAGAAACATTTCCGGGATCGTTCCAGGAGAATCCGGGAGCAATATGTTCTCTGGCAGTGATTAGTAGTAATTCCATACATCTATACAGGGTTACAACTCCAAGTGTATATTCACCTTTATGTTTAAACTGAGAGGACCGGTTCAGTAATATCTCTGGAGATACGTCTGTATTCTCCTGGTCAAATTTATTTATTTGCAATATGTTTTTATACTCTAGCGTCATTGTGAAATTTATGCTCTATTAATCGGTTATACTATGAATGACAATGTTGTCAATAACTGGATTACAATTTTTTGGGTGTTTTGAATTATGGTTGATACTATTAAAGGTTATTGCATTAATTCTGATTATTTTCTATCCATTTCTTAAGGTTTGCAAATAATCGGTGAATTGCATCTAAGCTACTTTTTGTCATGCTGGATGCATTTTTTAAAACCATACCAGCGTGGTTTACATCGTTTCTTAGCTTTTGCGAAGTCTTAAAAATTTTAAACAGATCTCTATCTAATAATTCTCGTTGTTTTTTTGGAGTAAAATAATCTTTGGAGAAGCCGGTACGGTCCTCCCGATTTTTCCAATCAAATCCTGATTGGGTCATGGTCATTGTTTTAATACCTTCAGTTAGGCTGGTTAAAGCCTGTTGAAACATTTTATGTTCATAGTACCAAATTGAAATACGAATCTGGTTTTCCCATTCTTCAGACTGAGTGTTTATATATTTTCGAATATCATCTATAAAAGGAATTAATGGTTTCAACCTTGCATCTTCCTTAACCTCAGTAGTATTTAGAGAGCGATCAAGACGTCTCATTCTATCGCCAAGTCCCTCAATGAAGGTCAAGTTGAGTGTGTCATAAATGCCTTTAATTACATTTGAAAGTTCATTATTTATTGGTTTTATGATGGGAACCAAATCGGCAGCATTGCCAAATCTTACAAAATCTCTTGCCGCATGAAACCATTCAATCATATCCCAGGCTGGCAATAAATCTATAACTCTTGCCGGTTCGTTTGTGTTTGTAGTGGATTTTTTTGATTCAAAACTTGCATACCAAATTCCGGCAATATTTAAATTTGGCTGTAAAGCAGTAATATATGACAACGCGGTCATCGTAATAACAGGTATATGCCTGAACCCATGAGTGATATCCAAATAAATGGTATCGTATTGCTTAAAAATATTTGTTAATTCATTTAAGAACAATAACATCTTATTTTGATCATCTAAATATCCATGCAGATGTAGCTTTACTTGCCCTTTTTGTTTTAGAAGTCTTGAGAGATATTCTCCGGTTTCATCAAGATAATTGCCAAATGAGGGGTCACCATAGGTGTCATAAATGTTCTCATGTAATGCCTCGTCAATTTCAAATGAAGGGTTTTCATCCTGCAAATACTCTACAAGCGTTGGCCACATAGAATTAACAGTCCCTAAGATATGTATGTCATCTGGTTTAACATAACTATTCAGGGCTAAACCGATAAATGGTGTGGCATCAAAGACAGTCCCGTCTGGCATCTTGTATCTTGTTACCATATATTTATCTTTGGATTCTCCCGTCCGGTTACCAATCCCTGTTCCTAAAAATGTTATTAAAGCACTTTTCATTTATACTTCCTCCATTTTAAGATTAGACGTCCTCTGGTATTGGTAGAATTTTCTTGTTCTTATTTTTAAAATCGTGAACAGCAAGTTTCCCAGATTTTTCATGATCCATGCCTTTATTGATATCAAGCATATTGGATAATTGCCTCATCCTGTAAAGATCCCAAAACGAGGAGGATTTACGATCGTTTTCTAATTCATCAACATTGTTGACAATAAAATTTTGAAAATTATCCATGAATATTTGAAATTTTGCTGTTCTATTGTATCCTAATTTCCAGTCTAATGTATGAAATATTTTATTATACCAAGATTTAGAATCTATTAAATATAATTTGGGTATTATTTTTACCGATCCAAGCCCTATTGATTTTCCTCTACCAATTTTATGTGCCAATCCCTCTTTAAGATTTACTGCAGTTAACAACGCCCCAAGTTCATAACTGGTTATATTATCAAAATATATTTTGAAGGAGAATTTATTTCCTTTGGATAAGGGTAAAATAGAATCAGCAAATTGATTTTCCTGGTTTTCTGTAATATTCTGCTGATGCCAATACATTTTAAATCCACGAATAAGTGTATCATCATTCCAGTTTTTTAACTGATTCGGTTTACCAACATCCTGAACCAGATAATTTGTATAATGGGTTGGTTTTGGACCTGAAAGATAAATACTTTTTTGCTCTCCCCATTTTGGATCTCCTATCAATCTGGCATCTTCAACATTTATACTACCTGCAAAAGATCCAGGCGAATTATTATCCGTTAAATTTATGTTGCCAAATAGTCTTTCAGCCATGTCGGTATGTTTTGTAGTTTTATGTTTATTTTGTAAATGATCCGATATATTTTTATCATATGCTTGACGAAACATGGGTCCATGCCCAAATGCTGAAATATCTTTATTTGAATTATCTAATGTATAGAATACAGGTATACCATCCTTGAAATTAGAAGATTTATCAGCTTCATACGATTTTAAGATATTGATCTTTATTCTACGAGAAGGGTTTGATAATTGTGTATCTAATCTATAATCATCAATAACCTGTTCAGGCACACTAATTGGTGATTTACTAAAATCAGGAGAGTGAACTAACCAATCATGGTTTTTTCCCTTTTGCATTGTTTTATTTGTAACAATGACCATCCCACCATTCGTCCATTTGTAATACGAATAGGGCTTCAAGCGATACTCTTTTAGCTCTCTTGAAACGTCTTCACTACTAATTTTTGTAAACTGTGAATTGTTAGAATTTTGAGCTGGTTGTATGTACCATTTACGATTTTTTCCTTTTGTCAAATAGCCGGCGAGTGCTTTGTAATCTTTTCGACTTTCATAACCGTTTGGTATAGTATTGGTCATTTTTTCATCGTACCAATTTCTAAGCCGTCGGTCATTTCCTGCAAATGGTCTGGAATAAAGGTGATTGTGTAATCCGTCGGTTTCAAATTTTCCATAACTGATAATATTGACCATATTTCGAAGCATCCCCCGTATGGAGCTTCCAGGAATCAAAGGTTTTCCTGCTGGCATGAAAAACTCAGTCGAGTTTTTATCATTGGGAGAGCCAATAAAAATATTACTCAGGGATTCAAGTGTACATTCTAAATACCCTGAACGACGAGAATTAAAATATTTTTCGTGATTGATCAAATTGGGATCTTCACTATCATACATAAGAGCTGTTGAGTTCAGAGGAATGAAATTATACGGTGCAGTTCCAGTAATATTCTCGTCTAAATTTCTTGTATGAGATAAATTTTTGTTACCCTTTTTGTCTGAAATCTTATAGAGTTTGGGATCGGTCATTATTTTACTCCTTCTAAATAGACAAATCTTGAATCATAGTATCCTGCGATCAAATCATATTCATAGTGAATATAATTACAGGTAGTTATTGCAACATACTCATTGTCAAATTCACCAGGTACCCATCCAGTACTACCAGATGTTTCTGCTAACATTGTGAATCCATTTTGCGGTTTCCCAATAACTTTTCCGATCAATATTTGTTTTGCTTCGATTATATCCTCATCCGAACCTTTACCATCGAATCTTACGCGATAATTAAATATTCCCTCAGAAACCTTCCAAAGATAAATCTCCATAGTTTGATTAAAAATTCTTGCATTTTGCAGAGACTGAAAGCTGTTAAAATTGTCTTTCGCCCAAATGATACTATTTTTCGCATACTTTGCCCAGCTTACATTGTGATCGAAATAAAAAACTGCACTTCCTTCTAAAAATTCATGTTTGCCTAGAAAAGTATGCAGATTTTCATGATTCCTTAAATCCAAATCTCCCCTGTCAGTAATAGTTGAAGATATATGTTTTAATGAATATTGACTCATTTTGAGTTCTCCTTTATGACAAATGACTCCCAAGCTTCTTCAATATCTTTCAGAAAGTTTAACGAATCGTTTATCTGCAATTCATTACCGACTCTTTCCACTGAAACTGATTTGCCCATATAATCAATACTTAATAATTTTCCCGTAAAACGACCCCTGCCAATATTTGCTTCTCCTCCAATTGGTAATCTACCAGTCCATAAATCCTTAATGACTTGTAATAGAAGACCCATTTCAAATAACTCCGGTTTTTCTAATCTTAACAAGAGTTTTGCTCCACAGTTTTTATCTGCCCATATAAGTTTTTCGGTAAATAACGCATTTCGAATAGTACCGCCTGTAAATGGACTTACTTTAATTCTCGACTGAGTAGAATCTATACCATTTTTTATAACTGCTTCATTGACATAGACCCTGCCTTTTTGCGCAGATGACTTGTCTTTTTGGATGTACCCGAACAATCGGTCAATTATCATTGAAGATTCTTCATTGTGAAGGGTATTAAGGATTTTTTTTGCCTGATGACGAATAACCCCTTTTATTGATGTACCAGGAATAATTGGCTGACCGGCTGATGATATATGTTGGGAATCAATATTTTTGTTCTCGCCCTTATATTCCTCCCGTATATTGATAGAATTATTTAAATCCAGATCTAATTTTATCAAAGCAATTGAAGAATTTGATCGACTAATCAGCTGGGATGGTTTAAAATTTTCCCATTTGAAATCACCTGATAACCACTTGATTCTAGTCTCAGGAAATTCAAACTGAGCAATTTTCGGTTCAGTTAGAATGATTTCTCCAAAACCTGAAGTACTCATTCCTCCGATAGTAGTTCTTCCATGAGAAATATCACTGATCAGTTGATAAAATATGTTTTTTAGATTATCATAATTATGAAAATCCCTGATTTTTAATTCCAATGAGAATCTGAAGGTATTACCAGCTGGTAAAATCTCATAATTAAATAAGCTGTGGTCAGTAGATGTTTTTCTTTTTCCATCAATTTTGACGCTCGTACGGTTTTCAATATTGCATTCCGTACTAACTAATTTACTGTCGTGGGTGATTAATGCACTCTGAGGATTCTTACCACTTGAATGATCTTTCTGTCCCCATAGCTCATCAATATCCACAACATTATCAGGATATTCTTTTGTCATATAATCATATAACGATCCAGCCCATGCAGACCCAGGAATAAACGGTAAACCCTTTTTATCAACTAACAAATCATGATCTGTATTTTCATGATTACCATTACTGATACATAGTGGTGACACAGTTAATAGATGACCTTTTACAAGTATAATTGATTTGATTTTTGCTAAATCATTTTCCATTGCTACGTACCTTGACTTTTTTTAATAGAAGTGTTTTCCAGTATGTTTGATAGATTTCCCATCCAAAAAAATTGATTGAAATATCCAATTCAGAAGCCATTTCAAGTAATGGATTAACTTGATCCTTATCTAGTAATTCCTGCCAAGCATGATCAATATTTGCAGGCTTCGAAAAAATATTCCACAATGATTTATTATTTTTGCTAAATCTGACTTTGTTCAAGTGAAACCCAGCCTGTTTTAATGAATCACTTTCTTTTATGTCTGGATTGGTGCTTCTAGCGATCATTGTGTCCTGTAGTGTTTTACTAAGCGATTCAAATGATTGTGCATTTGAAATTACATTGATTAATCTATAGGCAAGTGAATTTGGTAATTTTCCTTTTAGGGTTTCCAGAAATGCGGACGACCGGCTTATTTCGATGAATTCTTTTCTTAGAATTTTCTCAAATAATTCTTTTACATGAGGTGGTAATACTTTCGGTTTTGCCAGTGATTGGAGATGATCCGATCGGGTATTAGTTGGTATAGTCTGATTCCCATAAAATAGATTCACTTCACCAAAACCCTCTTGATTTCTTTCTCCGATGCCTTGTTTCAAGATATTGTCTAGTATACTTTCGGAATTAAAATCTGCATTTACTTTCATAACAGTCCCAGCATCAAATGCCAAGGAGCTGCAAGTTTTCATTCCCCATAATCGATTGTAAGTTTCGAATGTATCAGATTTAATGATTGATTTTTGGTATCCATTTTCGTCATATTCAATGGAGTGAATGGTAAAATCAAACCTTTTTTCCAAATGGTTTTTTAAGGTTGAAATATTCACACATGGAAATCCATTCTCATTTAGTATGATTGCAGGTGTTACAAAATGTATGCTAATTGACGTATTATCTTTCTTCAAGGTCTCACAATTAACTATTTTCATTTTAGTGATTTGCACTTTACCATATTGACTTGTTCGAGATCGACCCATTGTAGTTTCAAATGGTGAATTAGTAAAATCAACTATCCGTTCTAATAGCTTTCTATCTGCAATAATTTCACATTCAAACGTTACATTTTTATTAATAGATTCATAAGAAAAAATTCCACCAGACTCAGGCTTACCTTCCACTCGATTATTTAGTCTTGCGTGATGAAAATTTATGTTTGTATCTACACTTTGGATCTCATTTTCAGCCATATATCCTGATATTTCAGCACTTGGTTCTGCTGATAGATGTGCATTTTCAAAGGTATCAAAGATTTGCTCCTTTGAAGCTTTTTGTTTTTTTATATTCTTCGGAATTGGAAGACTCCTGGTGTTCGATATACTGAGAAATGCACTTTTATATATAACTTCAGAGTTTAAAAATAGTGATCTGAATTCAGGATCAGTCTCTGCATTTTTTAATGTTGGATTCATTTCAAGAAATTTAGATGCTATGATGCCCCTAATTGTTGACCCAGGGATGTAATCAAAACTTCCAGTATAGTTACTACCACCATAGCCAGTACTTATTATAATTGGGGCGCAAGTAGTAATTGAAAAAATAAGTTTATCCATGAATACATTCTCCTTCCAAAAATTTTATTGCCCACTTCGCAGAATATTCTGCGCTTTCCGACTTCAATAATTTCATTTCAACCTGACCAAATCCACGATTTCTACCTGAACCAATATATCTCATATTTTTACACCCCAACACAAGAACAGCAATATGCATTTCTTTTAAACCAGTAATGGCAATGTCACCGTGGAATTCGAGACCTTTGTCGAGTAATCTCATGGCTCGAAGAGAAGAAGCTTTTGCCACTCCATTTTCTAATGATGTTTGGCTTCTTATTGTGGTAAAAATTTCTTTCACCCGATCAGGAAAGAAATATCCACCGAATCGATGTTTTGCCCAATGTAACCATTCCTCCAGTTGTAGATGTCCATACATATATCCATTCCCAACTTGAATAGATTTTGATAATGGATCTCCCGGTATACCGAAAATTGAATTTAGCAATTCATATTTAAATCCCATCATCTCATATACTTCTACGATTGATTCTCTTAATAAACCCTTGATCCTTTTGCCCTGTAGATATGGTAACCCTGATTTATCGCTTACAATATCAACATCTATGATTGGTTCAACGACATACCCACTTGCAGGAAGTGTATCTGAAAGAAGTGTTATTTTAAATTGTATTTTATTACTCATGTGATCCTCTATTTACCTGGTCTGGCCAATCAATTACTAAATCAATAAAGTCGCAAAGATCAAGATAGGTAGGTATCCCCATCTTTTGCCGTTGTCTTCCTGAATCTAATTCAGGAACGATCGATTTCATGTGTTCTACTTGTGCTAAAAGACTTTTAACTTCTGACTTACCTTTATAAATTGCCGATCTTAATTCTTTAATCTTACTTTTTGGCCAGGATGCCACAATTTTCTTTGTTTCTGCTATTAATTTTTCAATTCCTTCCTGACCCCTTCCAATGGCGAAAGGTCTTCCAATGAGTGATTCTCCATTAATTGAAAGTGAATCTTCCCGCATGGATTCCAATGTTCCGATAATTCCTGCTTTATGATTTTGAAAATCGATGAATGAAACTCCAGGGTAGTCACGTGATACTGATTTCGCGCTATTTACCAGTTCTTCTGCTAGATGATATCCCTCATGAAATGGGTGAGATGGTTTAGTAACAGCCACACCTGCACAAGCAGAGATTGGCTCATCGTCATGCTCCTGATCTAATGCAAGGATATCTAAATATCTTTTAGCGCACCACACACCTATATTACCATTGCACACAAAAGTAATATCATCCCCACTAGCAATTATTGGTCTTATAGGAATCTTGGCCATATTGATTCCTAACGTGTCCGGGAAAAGTCCTAATTGAATTCTTTCGTCGATCTCGATAATGAGCTTTTTTAGTGTGTTCATCATAACATGTTCAATTTTTTGAGAGTATTCCTGAAACTCAACTTTTGTATTTAAATTCCTGAGTCTGGCTCCCATCATGTTACCATCTACATGAACAATTGCGATTCTATTTTTTCCATCTCCTTCAGAACTGGTACCAATCTCTTTGAAATCTGAGGGGAAATCATAGCCGTATTTATCCTTTAATACCTTTTGAGCTTTTTCAAAATATGCTTCCTTAGTAGCGATTTCATGTGACATCTTCTCTTTATTACGATTTGAAATCATACCTGCAGGTCGACCAGAAAATATACAATCTGCAGTAAAACCATACCCGGGGAGACTTGTCTGAGGGATAAAACCGGCCTTATTATTTGTTAAATTTTTCCTACATTGTAAAAGAAATTCATTAAACTTGTCATCAGTATAATCACCGGTATATAATCCAGCCGCAATCAATATACCCGGAAATTCTTTTAACACTTCCAGACTGAATATTCTTGAAAAACCTTTTGCATTCTTTGGGTTATCAAACAGTAGGAGGGCAGTACCACCAGCAGAATAAACAATATTTGGAGAGTACTTATATTCATTGATTACACTATGCAAAAATCCGGTAGTTGATAAAATTGTTGTTACAATATATGATGCACCTGCATTTTGCTTTAAACGATTCGTAGAGAAAATGTATTTCTGTATCCCCGTTACTTCTAATAATAAACCTGTAGTCATTTATTATCCTTTCACATTTAATATTTGAAATTGTCCTAAACCATGAACCGTGCCTTTACCTAAGCCAATAAATTGTAAGCAATTTAAAAGACCGGGCAATGGAGCCTCCAAATCGGAAAATATAATATTTCCTGTCAATCCTGATATTGGTATAAATTTATTTTGCCGGTTACTGTATCTATTGAATGATAGCATCTTTAAGTTTGAATTTATTTTTGCTCTTAATAATACATTCTTTAATTCATTATAATTATAAAGTTCTGTTTTATCACCATAGTAGTGATTAAGCATTTGGATTCTTCGACTTGCCTCATTAAAAAAGATATTTATCGAAAGATTTTCAACTAATTTTTTCTTTTTAATAATGCGAAGTGGGGTAACATATTTAATTTCAACTTTGTCCAAAAAATCAGAGAAGAGTTTGCTTGTGATATCTATTGTATTAACCGCGCCAAGCCAATTGCCAGCTTTATATATAAGTTTTCCCGTATTGTCATCCTTAATGCTAATTAGCTCAAACTTTTTGTTTCCTTTACCAACTCCATTTTTCCCTGCATTTTGAAATGCTTTGAAAATGTATTGAGACCAATTGATAAACTCACCAAAAATTACTAATTTTACGTTAAATTCCATTCCTTGTGGAATATTACCACCACCTTCTGATTTTATTATATATGGGTGTGGTATATTTGAATTTGAACCAAATATTGGATGAGGGTCCATTTTTTCGCCACTACTCTCAAAAATTCTTGAATAAATACAAGCTTCGGTAAACTGACATCTATTGCAATCATCATTAAGATTCAAACAGCTTAGATTTTTGAGCGAATGTCCAAATACACCCCTGAAAGATGATCCAGAAAAAGTAGGGAGACTAAGCTCGTCCAATGCCTTAAAAGTTATTTTTACAATATGTATTTTAAATGCCATGGAAAAATTTATATATGATTGTAAACCAATTTGCTAATAAACAACGTTGTCATTTAACGTGGTTCACAATCTCCTTATCAAAGATTACCCCGTACCAGGTATCTTTCATATTTTCTGAATTGAAATGGAATTTCTTTAACATTATAGCCTCTTTAAATCTTACACCGATTTTGCTTGTTTTAATTTCTTTTTGTAATCCACTTAAATCTTGATTTATTGTGCTAATATCCAAAAAAAAACTCCCTTTTCTATCCTTTGCTAATCTACTCTCTTGAGTTCTTTGAAAATGGCCACTGTTTTTGCCTGATATTTTCAGATGCTCTTCAAGAATTTCATACTTCGCAGCCTCTAATAGCTGATCTCTTGATAATGTACATTCTTCGCAACCAGGGCATTTGATATCACATATTGATGATACTCTGACATTTATAAAAAATCTTAGATAGGAGGCAGATTTGGGCTTTAGTCTCAGTCTTTCTTTTTCACAATAGATAAGGTTTTTTTTGACAATTATTTCCTGTATGGGCTGATTATTATTGATAATCTGCTGAATTTTTAATAGTAAATCACCCGGAGATAAATTGAGATTTTGATCAAGATATCTTCCAATTTTTAGTACTGGTAAAATAGAAACCTCTAACTTCTCATCTACCCGAGTAGGATCTGTTGGGAAATACCATATTGGATCAGATTGGTGCGTATTTATTATATTCATTTTTTCATTCGGAGCTAATATATGGAATAACTCATCCTGGCTTCTTCCGAAAAGTTGAAATGCGAGTGCCATATACACTCCCATTGTTTTGCGACCTCCTGCCACAGTAGCGGAAATACGGGTAGATTTATCTGTAGATATTTCTCGAAATATATTTAGTAGTTGGTCTTGTGCAAAAGAGTTTGCTTGATTATCACGAATATCCTCTAAAGTTTTACCATTTTTATCATGAAATTCTATAATATCATCATATGAAAAGTTGATTGAACCTTTAGGCAGGCTGCAGGCTTTTTCAATTTTTGGGATCTGGCCACTATCAATTACATCCCTCTTTAATAATCTTGCGCCGGCTGATGTAGTTAAAACTAGTATTTTATCAAAATTTCTTACTGAATTATAATACGTGTGAGAATAATAATAGAGGCACTCCGTTAATACCTGCGGTGTTATACCAATTACTGAAATGAATACTTCTTTAAATTTTATATTGTTTACAAAATCCTTCATTGGAATGCCTGATGTTATTAAAATATATATACGGGGCTTGTTAATTTAAGCAGATTGGTCGATAAACTTCTAATTATTAGGATGTAATGATCCAATTATTCAAGTTTCGAGCATTTATGAACTATATCAATTTTAAATTTTCAATGCTCTTGAATTAATCAATGATTATTTTTATTAAACAGTGTTTTGAATATATAAAAAACTGATCCCAAGTTAAGCACCAGCTCGAAGATTCTCGTAGTCTACATGTGTTTTATAATTTGGATATGAATGCTCAAAAAGATATCCACCAATTAATCAATCACCTAACCTCCCGAGCACCCTCACTTCCCCAGTAGTTTTAGAAACTGCAATATAATTTGAACCATCCACCATTGGCGGACCAAATAAACTGTAGGAAAACAGAAAATTCTCCTCAGGGTTAAAATTATATATTGAAACAGGAGGCTCCTGGTGATATGCAATTCCTACTTGATAGGTAAGATGCTTCCGTACAAGTCTCTCAGCTTCTTTAATATTCATATAATTAATTCCTAAAAAATATCATTCTCAGGTTATCTCGAAATAACCTTTCTATTTAATTCAAAAAGAGGTCTGCCCCTGTAACAATATGAAGGGTTTGCGCAGAGGCATGAACATGATCCCTGGTGAATTTAATCCCTTATCCCATCAATAAACTGATCAGTCTTATTTCTCACCGCCTGATAACTAAGGTTTAACCCTTTCGCTAACTTTGTCTTCTTATATCCATACACTTTGTAAAGGTGCATCATGATATCTTCATCAAACTTTTTATTGGCTGGGTACCATTTCTTGTCATCTATTCTATCAATATAATCCTGAATGGATTGAACATATGATTTCGAGGGAATTTCTTTAACTCTTAGGCGTAAATCAGGGAATACAAACCCTTTGCCTTTTAGTTTCAAATGGTGAGAATAATAGGTAGCTTTTATCAGACCAACACCCTTTAAAAAATTCTCAAACTTATGTGATTTTAGGCGATGGTGAATGATCAGGTTAAAATGAAACAATTCTTTGATCTCAGTCCAACGTTTGCCTTCAAATTGTTTGAAAAATAATTCTTTTGTTTCTTTTGGTTTAGAAACTGAAACAGCAATGTTCTTTGATGCAAGGAATTCTGGATATCTCGTATTAGCCCTTAACAAATCTCCCTTGAGAGTTAAGCCATCCTGAACTTGAGAAATAGAAGTGTCATAACCCAGTTTATAAAAATGAAGAGCTTTATCAGGCTCATTGAGATTCTTACTATATAAGTCACCGAGAAATACATATTCTCCGGGTATTTGAGAGAATACCTGATGCTGGGTACTATTATAAAGTGCCTTTAGACAATAATCTTCAGCCTTTTCGTATTCTTTTTGACGATAGGAAATTAATGCCAATCCTTCTAATGCTTTCGATTTCAAATAATAACTGGAAACAGTTTCTAGTAAATCTTCATATTTTTTAATGGATGTGCTAATTTCATTTTTTAAGAAATAACAATCTGCAATAGATAATTGTAGTACGGAAATTAAATATCCATACATATTTTCGACTGCAATTGAAAGTCCGTTTTTATAACATTCCTCGGCCTTATTAAATTCTTTGAATTTGCGGTGATGTATCCCTAGATGATTTAATCCAAGAACATACATGATTTGCATATTATCATTATTGAATTTGTTAATATGATGAATTATTAAATCTGGATCATAAATAGAATCTGAATTTATTTTGATTTTGATTAGCTGATATTCTATTAATTGTTGGAGAATTAAGTTATCAGATAAATTACTGGCAATTTTGAATTTTTTAATTGCACTTTTCTTCTCTCCAATTTTTAAATCAAAAGCACCTGATTCATAATTAATGTACGAATAGAAATTATCTATATCAGATTTGGATTTAGCAAATTGCTCAAAAGCATTATCTTCAGATTTGATAAAATGAGATCGAGCCTTTACTAAGTTTCCTTCTATTGAATACATCTTTCCTAACCCCGCATCCTTGATGGGCTGAATTTTATATTCTGTCTTAGAATCAACTGAGAAACCAGCTAGGAAAGATCTAAGCGAATCCTGATCTACTAAGCCAAGTTGACTTTGGAGAATGAGAAAATCATCTACATGAATTTTTTCAACTACCGAAAACTGTGTCTGTTCTATTTGAAATGTATTATTATCCATACCGGTAATTTAAGTCTCATTACCGCTTACTCCACCAAAATTGGTATTTTCTTCACTTTCTATAGTGCAACTCCCATCTGTATCTGTTTTTAAATGTTCTGTTGTAATGTATCCTGAGCTTGATAATGATATCCATCCTAAGGTTACATGTTTATATGTGACATTTACCGGATTATTTACATGAATATATTCAGGATTGTCATAAGTGACACTAACTAATTCAAATACATTTACTTTGTAAAGATTGCTATAAATATTTTTTGTCCAATATTCATCTTTAAGATATTCTTCCCCTGATGATGTCCATGTGCTATTTCCAGTTCCAAATTGGGTTCCTGATGGTGGCGATGGTTGAATTTGAGCTAGGTCATCTCCTCTTGCAAGGTATTCACTTTCATTACTTGATGTAATATTGTTTGTATCACAATTCAATATAAATAAGCTTAATGTTACTATAACTACATTCCATAATTTCATTTCATCTCTCCTGTTTTAATAATTCAGTATAATTAATGCACAATACTATGCAGTAATTTAATGAGATATGTTACTATATGTAAAATAATAAAATATCTATTGATCTTGTTACCGCATTAGTGTTATTTTTGTAATGGAAATTAATTAATTATTATATTTCACTCTGATATAATTATTATAATAATTATATCTTGATTAATAATAATCACAGCATTGAATTTGCTGTTCTAATTGGGAAGTATATCTGTAGTTCGGATATTAAGAATGTAGATTATTTTTCAATAAGAAAATGTAATTCTAATAAATATAAAATTTTGTGTAAAAAAAGAGGCCGGTATGAGATATTTTGCTGTAACGCATACCAGCCTAACACAAGAAACAACTCCAAAAGGGAATGTTTCTATATTAAGTTTACAATAAAAGTATTATTGGAAATCCATATTTTATTTTTATTTAACACTCTTAACTTCAATCTCACATTCTCCTCTGGTGAAAATACGGACACATTCTTGAGCTAATCTAATGGAAGGGCTGACTTTTTGATTATAGAATTATATATTTGGAATATATTCATTTATTCATATGTTTCTTTGAAAATTCTGAAACATCAAAAAGTTGTAGTTTAGTCTTCTCATCTCTTAAGTATCAAGAATATATTAAAGGAGATTATCAAGTGAAAACTTATAAGAATTATTATTTTGTCTTACTTATTCTACTCTTATTCTCAAATATAACCACGCAAGTACTTGAAGATTATTATTTTGACTACTGCAATACGAAGCATGGACTGTTAAATTATGTATATGCAGATCCAGATCCAAATGATCGTCCAGATATAACATTTAGTAATACCTATGAACCATCTGGAAATGATGCAAAGATTAAGGTGCACTACAATTTAACAGGTTCTCATTATACAACTACTGCATATGCCGAATTTGTTGGCGATTCATTACAATATTATTACGATATTTTAGATACTACATATGGATTTTATAATCTGCCATATGATTGCGGATTTGGAACATTAAATTGTACAAATTATGGTGGGAATTATAAATTGGATGTTTATATAATTGACCCTGATACACTTTATACCGATGATTTCTGGGGAATGGTTAGTGCCGAGAATGAAATCCCTGCTGATACAACTGGAAGTGGTGTGACCAGTTTTATGGAAATCTCACGACTTATTCCATTTAATGATAATGATGATCTCAACAACAATACTCTTAAATCAGTTCTGATTCATGAGCTTTTTCATGCAATGCAAAATATTTATTCTATCACTGAATGCTTAGATGAAAATGTTAGCAAGTGTCAAGATCTTTGGTTCAATGAGAATGTTTCGGTTTACATTGAAGATTTCCTGTTCCCAGCTAATTCTTTGATAGATAGTTTACAAGTAAATATTTCTCAAAATCCGATAAAAAGAATGGAATTTGGCATAAACTACATGATAAGTAATAGTACAAAATATGAATATGCTGGCTCTCTATGGCCGAGATTCCTCATTGAAAAATATGATGATCCAGATAGTCTGATTTTGATAAAAAGAATATTAGAGGAATGGGAATCCACTGGAACAATCGCAAATTCAATTGATAGCGTGTTAACAGATGTTTCATATAATTATGATTCAACATTTGATGATGCATTGATTGAATATGCCCACTGGAGAATTATGTTACTTGATCCTAATGATACTGGCCATTTCTCAAATCCAAGTAGATATCCTAGCACTGGGATGGACACTTACGCTTCAAATTATCCATTTTATAATAGAGAAAATTTTACCAATAGTTGTCAAAAAATGGGAGCAGTAGAGTTATCAAGATTTGTTAATATATCAAGTAATTTCTCAATGACATTTATTGACGAGGTACCATTTGATTTAAAAGCTAAATATTATAAATTTGATGGTAATTCATATATAGATACTACAAATATCACATTTGATAGTTTTTATGATCAGGAAGAGGAATTATATAGCAATTATTTTTCAAATTCATTTTCTCTTGGAAATTGTGATACATTGTATCTTTCAGTAATGAGATTTTTTAGACCGCCTATCTGACTCACCGCATCATGGCATAAGTTTTATGCCTTAACAAATACTACGGTTACATTGACTGAATTAAATAATGAGTCAAATGGTCAAAATATCCCTAAATCAAATATTAGTATAGATCTCATTGACCATGCATCATCAGAGTATGCTTTTAGTTTTGAATCAAATTCTG
>Ga0233429_1001959_pt1 | contig 22645 bp, 28 predicted proteins | sample SI_118_April2016_3_FD_179879 | JGI IMG/M metagenome (GOLD analysis project Ga0233429, IMG submission 179879) | Seawater microbial communities from Saanich Inlet, British Columbia, Canada - SI_118_April2016_135_MG | ecosystem: Environmental > Aquatic > Marine > Inlet | place: Canada: British... | reverse complement strand
CAGATGCCGCTTCTACTTCCGCGCCAGTTTTTAAAGCCGTTGGAAAAAGTAACAACACATCGTCATTACCTGCCCCACCACCGTCATAGGACCCCATCTTTTCTTTTCGAAGGTACTGCTTTAAAAGACCTACAAAAAACGGGGACTGCTGGAATTTACCGAGAGTCTGCGGCGTTTCGCTATAAATTTGTTCAAGTGTTACTGGGCGGTTTCCAATCGACATCTTTTTCCCCTCTTCTAACAAGCTGTTTCGGACATCTCAATTTCTATATCCACACCCTGGTATTCTCCACCACAAGAATTGTTTTTAATTCTCATGGATTCAAAATCAGCAACGGAACAGGACACGTCACATTCCCATAAACCTTTGTCTGCAGAGTCACCTTCAAGGGGAAAAACGTTCCCCATTCCATCATGTTTGACCAGGTGTACCGGCCTTTCTTTATTATAAATTTCAATTTCACTAGACAAAAAATGAACAAATAGAGATGAGATATAAGCCAGGGCCTCAGCAAACATTTTGTTTGAAGCAATGCATCGGATTACGAACCTATGTACAAAAATGTCAGATCTCACTATTTCCTCGCTGGCGATATCGTTTTGTTGTGCCAGTTGATTAAAACCACCTATGTCTCCGAACTTTGAGCCAGCCCTTACAAAAACAAGCCTGGGATACTTATCAGGCTGTTCTATATCTCCGGTTCCTTCATCAAAAAAGAAAATGGTCCCGCCCTTTTCGTCATTGCCCAAAAAGCGGTAATCCACCCTGCTTTTAAAGAGATCCGCGAATGTTAAAACAAGAAGTTCACGGACCTTTATGATGTTGTTAATAGAACCAAATACTTCACTCACTAATTTACTTTATCAAAGGCACCTTGAATAAGGATGGAAAAGCCTTCTCCAACAGCAGGTCTGATGCAGCTTTATACTGATATGGCTGGAAAACAGGCTGTGGATTTATCCCGCTCCCGGGATGTCCCTGCTGCGGCTGGAAGAAATTACTTTGTGTGGATCCACTTGGCCGCTTCAAAGATTGTGGAGGGGTTGGTTTAAAACCCATTTTTTTAGCTATGCCACCAGTCAGTTTACTTCCACCAAACTCTAAGGCCATTGGTGCCACAACTTGTGCCCCTATAGTGCTAATGGGGCTGAGCATCATGCCGCTAGACAGGCCCCTGACGAGACCGGTTCCTATATCTGTTTTTCCCTGAGCAACATCCTTGACCGCACCGGCCACGCCGTAACCAGCCACGGGCAACTGTGCCATCGTAGCGCCAGTCATCGCCCTGCCACCCCAACCCATCTGTCCCCAGGTCTTCAATCCCGGCATTGTCTTCTGGGCGTACTGCCTCAGGGCCGGATTACTGTGCTGTAATAGTTTTTGACCCAGCGCTTCTGAAGCTACTCCCCTATAACCACCAGCCATCTGAGCGGCTCCAACCGCGTTCCCGACTCCGGCCTTGGTCGCATCCCATAGACTCCTGGGATCCCACAGGCTTGTGGGTTTTCCCATTTGTTTATGAACCATATTCTCAACAGCCATGAGAGCATCGTCAGCAAAACCTGGTGCCTTTGACCCAATCGCCCCAATAATGTCGTCGAGAATTCCTCCACCCTTTGAAAGGCCATACCTGATGGCACCGGTTCCCAGTGCGAATGGGTTGGCTATTTTTTCAAAGTCTTTAGAGTTCTTTGAATTCACTCGGCACCTCTACATGCATTTGTAAATCAGATTCTTTGACTCTGATGGCTGTAAAAACTTGTTCGACTATTGAAAAATGTGGAGCGACCTGCGAGATGTCATCCACGATATAACGACGGTTCAGTTTGTTTACTACCAGGTAGCCACGCCTCAACGCCGGGAAGTTCCCCATTCGAAAGGTTTGTATCTGCCTTTGCTCCGTGGCGTTTTCCGTCGTTTCATTGAGTGTTTCCTGGGGGATTTCCATGTGTGTAAAGAAGTGGGTGTAAAATCCAGCCCCATAGCCAGTCCCTCCGCACTTGGTGCAGTTGGGAATTTCAATTTGACCGAGAATCTCATTGAAGCATTCGCACCTCACCCCATCGGCTGGTTTTGAAAAGACAACAACTTCTTCTCCAAAGTTTTCAAGTTCCGACCTGATCCGTTCCGCAAGCATCTGATCCGCCGGATTTGGCCGTTCGAATCTTGACGTAGGACCATATGTGGTCTTCTTTCCATCAGAACTCCTTTCGATCTCAATCTTGTAGAAGAGATTCATCCAGTTGTCTGCTTTGGTGGTTCTCTTGTCTCTCCAGGTGGTTGCGCCGCTTGCCGCCAGGTTTTTAGCGACTTTCTTGTACGCTCCGTGTTCATCGTTTGATTTGTAGATGTGGAGCTTGTAGCCGGACAGCGGTTCGTTCTTTGGATTGGAGAAGTCCCAAGCGACTATGAAATCCTTGGGGTCAAAAACATCGATATCAATTCCATCAATCCTTATCACTTTGGCTTAATCCCATGGCGAGTGAACGCTGTAAGCTCGTCCGGAGAGAAGAACCCGGACCTGGAGTGTAGCATCGAGAGTAGCGGGTATTCTCTATACGATGTTGGAGTGGCGTGCCTGCTGTACGCGGTTTGAAGAGCGGCAGCCAACATGGCTTTTTTCGGTCCTAAAAAGGGAACGCCTAGAAGCCAGAGCGGGGAAACAGACGCATGCTTCTCAAGCTCCTTTTCTACTTTTAATAATACTTTGTCGAAATCTCTCAGCGCCTTCATTTTTGACCTCAAAACAAAGGGCGAGCACATGGCCCGCCCTCGTATGGTTTGTAGGAGAATCCGGTCAAGTATTACTTTGCAGGCCGCTGAAGAAGTTCAGCAATAGGATCTACAGACGCTTCTTTCTGAGTTCCTTCGGCTGGCTTCTCTGCAGTTGTCTGCGCTTCTTGATTTTCCTGTTCCCCAGCCCCAAAAAGAGATGCGATCTTCACGGCTGCCATGTCACTTGCGACATCAGCAACTCGAAGAATGAATCTCTCCTCACGAGCTTCCTGAGCAAGCTTAACCAGGGCGTCCTGGTACTTGGGATCCGCGGCGATTTTATTGAAATCTTCGCGCTCCTGAATCTTGCTGAGTTTAGCCATAGCAGTCTCGGGAACTGGATTGCTCTCTTCTTGAGCTTCCTTAATGCAAGCTTCTACTACGGACGGACTGAGGTTTTGGGCTAATTTTTTTAAAACCGATGCAACAACTTCGTTACTCATGACTGCCTCCTACAGGTAGTCTTCATTGTGTAAATAAGAATATTCACTGTGGATACCGCTGGTACCCATGAAAGTTTGTACATTTTGTGCCAATTTATACCTTTGAATCATTTCCCTAGCGCCTTTTAGGAAGTAGTCTGCGGACTGCTTGTATTCACTGCCCTTTTCAGATACCTCCATCTTCCTTCCACCGGAAGACGACTGGAGATGGTTTCGTTCCTGTTGCTGAAAGTTCATGCAAAGAACGTAACCCGCTGTTAAAAACAGCATGGAGTGGAGCATTCTGCTGTTCAGAATCGAAGTCAACGTTGGAGACCCCATGAGAGGTGGAATTGTGGCGTAGTTGTCCACGGCCATTCTTGTGGCCAGGAGTAGTGCGCTTTCGTCCACTTCCTCTTCCTTCAACAAGCGATTGAATTTCTCCGTGTCGCGCATGAAGTTTCTTAGATCCACCAAGAACTTCTTTGCTTCCCCGGATAGTTTCGAGTGCTCGCGAGGTATAAGGGCTTCCGTCATTTAGCATCTTTCGAGTCCTTTGCCTTTCCCTTCTTTTTGCCGGCCGCAGTATCTCTCAGGGCAAGCTTTTTGATTTCAAGAAAAGATCCAGGATCTCCAGCGGCATAAGCCGCACCCTTTGCCTTTAGGCCATCTGTGAGTTCCTTCCCTTTGAAGATCGCTTTTTCTTGCGGTCCGAGGGTAGGCCTCCCACTGCCTAGCGATGGGAGACACAGGTACTGACGTCGCCCGTGTTTCCCTTCACCGCTGTGGTTGATGAGATGGTAATGCTCGTCTTCTTTGATGATCAGAGACATTCTTAATCCTCGAATCCATTCAGTCGTAGTCGAGCTACGGCCGCTCCATTAGGTAGAATCAGGCCAAACTTCTTCTCACAGTACCAGCTGACCAGACCTTTAACCTTGTTCACCACGTAGCGAACATCTTCAAGAACGTAATGCTTTCCGAGATACTCGGGAGCTGCGAGAGCAAAGATCTCGTTGTCGTTCAGAAGCCAATTCTTCTTGGTGGTGATAACAGGCATTTGGATCATCTTGTTACCAGGGTAGCCATCGATGGTGATGGTCCCGGAAAGTTGATCTCCAAAGACGTCTGATTTTTGCTTCATGTAGAGATTTCTGGTCTTCTCAGTCATGAGGAGCATTGCACAACTGACTGGGGTGTCTAACAGAGCGTTCATCAGATCGATCAAGTTATCTCGACTGATCCCGCCGTCGTCACCCAGGTCATACCCGCCACCAGTTTTAACAGCAGCTCGAAGGACGTCCAAGAAGATTTTATCTTGTCGGTTCATTACCTCATAAGCGGAGTTTTGCTCCACCATTTCGAGCAGACCGATACCTTGCCAAGCAAGAAGTTCGTCCTGGTGCTTCTCATACTGGCCTGACTGAATCTTACCGATCTTGACGACAAACTTTTCTCCATAGACCTGCTGAGCATACGGGGTTCCCTTAAAAGTAGAGAACAGGGCCGTGGCATCAGGCTCTTTGAAGCACACCTTTTCCATGGTGTCATCGCCAGTTCTGGTATTCAGCTGAAGATCAGCACGAGTAACAGTTTGTGCGGGGATGCACTGTGTCAAGAAGCTGTCTTCCCTCTCGAAAGCACGGACAACGTCCGACACTTCGTCGGCAGCCTCTTTTGCCATTTCGGCATTATCAAGCTTCGAAATGAAGCTGGACATTTCTTTTTCAAATTCAAATTGGTTCATGATTAGCTCCAGGCAAAAATGTCAACATCCATTACTTCGTGAGAAGAGTGGTGATCCACAACATGCTATTGGCATCAATTCCAAGGCTGCGGGCAACGACCTTGTCACTTCCAGATGCGGGGGTCAATAGACCGGGCTCAACCGATCCACCGGTTCCAGTCGCTTTTAATTCGGTTCCGACTGCATAATCTTTACCGGTTTCGTACACTCTCGTTCCCAGTTGCGCCATGTAAATTCCATGTGCAACCGTCAAGGTTAACTGTGTGTCTGGAAAAGCTTGGATGTCACTTTGTTCTCCGATGTCCAAAGACATGAAGGCAAGTGCATTTCCAGCGGTTCCAGTTACAAAAACCAGTTCACCGTCAGTATTGAGAGTGAGCCAGGTTCCTCTGAAAACCTTTTTCAGATCCACATCTGCATTAACGGGGAAGGGTGCTCGAAAAATGCTACCTTCTCCAGTGAGAATGTGCGCCTGCACTGCTGGGTCATTGAAACCAGAGATTTTTTGAGCAAAAAGATTGGCTTTCATATAAATACCTCATCAACTAGAGAGAAAATACTCTCTACATTTTTGTTTTTTACTTTCATAGGATCCGTCATCCGAAGCGGACCCTTCCTTTTGTAACTCGCCCATTTCCATTGGCATAGAGGCAATTTTTCTAACCCCACCCAGTTCCTCTGGGCTCATGCCGTTAAGAACCTCAGTGTCATCCAACCCAAAAGCTCTGGCTACTTCCGCAACGTTTTGCTCCTGAGCAGTTTTCGACTGAGTCTCTTTAAGAGAATGGTTTTCCTTTTCCAGTGTTTGGCATCTGGCAAAAAGATCAGTGATTAATTCATTTGCTTCTTTGATCGCACTCATGCCTTCACTCCAAACGCCAGCTCGATTTGCTCAATTGGGTTCAGGTCTCCAACGTTGCTGGGATCTAAACCTAAGTGGCCTCTTGCGACTTGGCTTGCACGCTTTTCCATCAAACCAAGTTGCTCGTAAAATCCAGCGCCTGCAATCTTGGTTCCTTCGGTTTGCAGCGCAGAAGTAACTCGGCTTACACGGTCAGACAAGGATTCGCTTGTGGGCTCAGAAGAAGCTTCCTTCTGATGCCCGCCGGAAGGTGCTTGGCATTGACCGATGATGTTTTCTATTTCTCTGATAGACAGCGTCATTTGAACAACTCCTATGCTGGAAGGTAACCTTGTAAGAGTCCCTGAAGCTCGGCGTCGGTTCCAGAGTCCTGGGCTTCTTTAGAGCCTCCACCCAGGGTCGTGGTTTCGGTTTTGTTTTTGTTTTCTTCTTGAATTGCTCCGGAGGGCTCTCCCGAAGAAGTTTCGATGGTCGGGATTTTAATCAGCTTGTTGATTTCTTCCAGGGCCTGAGCTTGAGTGCCAGGTTGGGTTTCCATCTCAGCGTGATTTGTTGGCACAGCTCCCGGCTTCATTTCCGCTTGAAGCGGAGTGGAGCCTTGCAGCGTTGGGTCGGTATGAGTCTTGTCAGTAACGGGCTCACCCATTGCGACTTTCGACAAACCTTCAGCTACCCTATAAAGGATGTGGGAGGCCATTTTTTCCATTTTGACCAGCTGATCATTTGTTAACCCAAGCTCAATACAATCCTCTTTCGAAAGTTCCTGGGCACTTGCCAACTTCGTGTTAGGATTCTTAAGAAGATTTTCTACTACCGTGAATGCGACTCTCTGTTGATCTTGAATGTTCATTTTCCCTCCTGGGTTTTTAACAAGTCCCAGCTCCTGTTATTGAGAAGGTAAACATCAGTTTTTCCTTCATTCCTCAGAAGTACATTAACAAAAAGAGGGTCGTTTGAATTTTTTTCCAAAACATGCGGTCTTCGGAACTTGAAGATCCCTTTCCTACTGAGTAAATTGGCCGCCGTGGCCATGGCCGCAGTCGAAAAGAAAGGGTGTTCTAATAAAAATTTTTCAACGCCTTTTACATCTTGAATGGCTGGATGTTTTACATGAGCGTTTCTTTGATCCTTTGCCGCCGACAAAAAACCAAGGAACGCCGATGTAAGAATACCGGTGGCTGCGATGTCTTTTTTCTTTCCTAAAATCTTTTTTGCCGCCGCCTTTGCCGTAGCCTCTACATCCTTTTTCATGCTAGAAGAAATAAGTTTTCCAATGATCCTGGAGGCCGCTGCGGTTTTTTCCTGATCGGACGCCATCTTCATCGGGCCCCTGGTTATTTGATCTTTTCTCAAAACGGGGAACGAGTGGAGGGCTCCACCGAACTTTGCTGCCGCAAAACTTCCCAGGCCCATGGCCGCCAACAAGGCAGGGTTCCTTTTGAAAATCTTCATGAGAGACGGCATGTCAGCCTGTTCTACCAGGCGACTAACCATGGCATACAAACTTGTGGTTCCTGCAGCAATAGTTGCTGCGTCGATATCGCCTATTTGTGTTGCAAATTTTTCTAGCGGCCTCACATTTAAGCGATTATGCAAAAATGGCTGCATTATCGTTCTCGTCTCAAAATAAGCATCGGCTATCTTGAGCAACTCAGGGGTGGCTGAGAGACCGCTTTCCGCGAAGTCGAAACGGTTGAAATGATGAAGTGGTATAACCTCATCCCGTTCGTAACAGCGAACTGCTGGGCCACCTGCTCCGAGTTTGGTGAGAGCTATGAACTGAATCTCTTCTCTCTTCAGAGGGATGGCCTGTGACCAAAAGCTGCCGAAAATATCCCCCCAGGGGTGAGCAGCTACTTTTTGTAAGTGTTCTTTTAAAATTAACTCGTCCATGTCCAGGGCCGCGTGGCCTTCGGACAGGACGTCATGCACTGGGTGCTGTTGCGTTTCCGCAAATTTTTCAAATGCTTCTATGACGAGATCTTCATATTCATCAGAAGCAGACGCAACCTTGATGTCGGCCTGTTGCAGATTGTTCCAATCCACGATTGCTTGGTACCCGGACGGCATTACAAAATGAGTTGGGTTGGTGTCCCCAGCGATTTTCATTAATGTTCCTGATGATCTGTCGGCCCCCTTGTGCACAAAGGATAGATCGAAGAAGTTGGGCTGGTAATTGATCGCGCAAGCAATTTTCTCTGTTTCCGGATCTATCTTTAAAATCTTCCCGGGCTTCAGGTGTTTACAGTAGAGCTTTGTGGTCTTGGCTTTGTTCCCGCAGATGGAACACACATCATGAGGGACTTTGCACCCCATGCTGACTTCTGGAAGTTCACCGTTTTCAATATCGTCAATGAATTTGCCGGCGCCCTTTTTTCTCGCACTCTTTACATCTATGCTGGAAATTACTACAACCCTTTTCATGGGCTGGTCGATTTTTGAAGAGATCATCTTTCCAAAGCCGAGCCTGGGGTCTTTGTTGATATGGTGTTGAAACATGTTTCCATTGAGGAATGTTTCAAACCCCCAGTTCATGCCTGGGTTCATCAGCCCAGATCCTGGAAAGAAATCGCCGCGGCTGTTTGGCCCCCAGAACTCTCCCATTCCAAGTGGTGCGATCAACAAGATAATTTTCCCCTTCTCGGGTTTTATCTTGCTGATTTCTTCCTGTATTTCTTCCGGAAGATCGTTCGCAGTTTTATGGAAACCATTTCTCAACCCGTGGGATTGAAGTATTTCAGCCAGGGCGAAGGGGTCGTCGTTAGAGACCCGGATGTGCTTTACGAAATTAAACTGGCTGTCGATCATAAGCGCTTGCTGTCTTCTTTTGACATCTGCTGTTGAAAGGTTTCCATTCCTTTGTGGATGCCTGCGCTAATGGATGTTTTGTCTGGATCATGTTCTTTCATCTTCAGCTCTGGGGCTTTGATTTGATCTCCGATTCCCTTGCCGCCGCTTGGTGCGCCCTTGTTAAGAGACATGACCATATCCGGAGTCATGAACTGACCCTGGTCCTGGATGCTTTGTATCAGCTTTCCAACCTGCAGAGGCTTGTCAGCATATTGAGAATTTGCATCGGTGATCATGTCAAACATCTCGAGAGTTTCTTCCCCATCTTCAATCTCTGGGAACGCCTCGAGCATGCGCTTGTAAGATTTGCTTTTCTGACCCTTGTGTTTTTGATGTCCATAGGAGTGGATCATCGCAGCAGGAACAGATGAGATGCCGGCGATAGCAAGTGCGTTGGGAAGCGCCTCTGAAACTCGCTTAGAAAAACTTGGTTCTTTACTGAGCATCCTGGCGAGCGTCAAAGCTCCTGCCGTACCCATCCCGGCCCCGAAAGAAGAGCCTATAGCTTTGCCGAACGACGCTGTTTTTTGTAGTTCTGGGCATTCATTAGCGGCAAAAAGAAAACAGCTATTAATAGCTTCAGCTGTTTTTATGATTGAATGCCTTACATTTTTAAGGCTTTCTTCAGTTTCCTCCAGGCGCCCGTTAGCAACGAGAAAACTCTGGTAACTGTCCGTGACAGAATTTGAAGCAAGTTTTGGAGGCGTGACCTCAAAATGCCGAGCCAGATTATTAAAACTAAGACCCCATAGATTGCCCAGGCTTTCGCTCGGGAGATACCCTTGATCTGCTGCCGTCTTGGCGATATATCTACAAAGGGTTTGAGCTGTCGCAGCTTTTTTTGTAGATACAGCAACAAACGCAGCTCCCATTTTTTCCAAGCTGGCATTTTTCTGAATGGCCGTTCGCATTTCTTGGAAGAGAGTTTCTTGAGCTGTGTCATTTTCTTTCCGCCGTCCACGAAGTTGATCTACCAGGTGGGTTTCAGTGGAAGCGAGTTTTTCCAACCAGTCATAAAGAGCGGACACTTTGGAAAGTGGATTATCAAAAGCTTCTTTGCTTAGCCCGTCTACCATTAGCATGTAATTTGAAGATGGAGTTCTTCGGTAGTGCGACAGGTCAGATTTTCCTTTTTTTGCAAAGGCGGGCTTCTGTGTTTTCTTCAGTGAAGACAAAATGGAGTCGGGATCGATGATCTCGAATCTCCTGGAGTGCTCGCCGGCCGTCTTGGCGGAAGCCCTCATCATTTGATTTATGGCCATCGCCGCTATCTTTACATGACCAGCACTGAGCTGTTCTGTTTGAGCGACTTTTAAAAAGGCTTTTGTCGGGGACTCCCCGGCCTTTATCATGGCATAAACTTTTTTGGGGATAGACTGGTTGAACTCACCCATGGAAAACCTTCCTTCATTAGATTTACTCTAACAAAAGAAGGTCAGGCAGCAGTGTCTATGTGGGTGGCGAAGTCTCCAGTAGAAACCATGTAGGCGGTTCTCAGAAAATTTGTGGAGTGTACAGCATCATCGGCGACACCTGTCGGGTGCACATAATGAGCGGTCCTTGTTTTGGCGCTGTATTCCTTACCAACCTTTAAGAAATCGGTGGAAAAATATTCCATAGACAAACGAATGTCGGATTCGTTCGACCATTGTGGAAAAAGGATGTGGCGATCTTGGATCTCCAAAAACATCTTGGTGAGTAGTTGATTTCTAGAGAGTGTGTAAAGTTTTAGGACCGGGTTGTATACCAGCCCGGCCTTTTGAGATGAGCTCAAATACATCTGACACAGCCTTGGCCCGAACTTTTTACTAAGCCTGCTGTTTTGTGCGTAACCAAACCCCCAATCTGATCCGACAACACGAGCCTGCCAAAGATTTAAAATTTTAGTGATCACAGAAACCTGGTCGTCCATGTCGGCGAGCGTAGGTGGAAACCGGTACATGTAAAGGACGCGAAACTTCCCGTCGGTGCAGAAAGATCCTATGGAAATTACCGTGGCACTTTTTCCGGCCAGGGAAGTTCCCCAGTCTATTCCAGCAACGATGTCAGTGAGTTTGTTCTTCAGTTCGCTCGGTATATCACCAAGGCTTTCGTAAAAAGGACGATCCTCGCAGGCCGCCATCAGTTCTTCTCTAGATAGAGGGTTTTCCGCATCGTCGTAGGATATGGCAAGAGTCTCGTTCATAAACCGGTGCGGTTTCCAACTTTCCATCATTTGTATAACCCCTGGTTCTTCGGCGTCTTCTGGATTCCTCCAAGAACACCAGGGGACCATCAGGTAACAAACTCGGTAAGCTGGGAATTTTCCATCTCGATTAGTTACGGCCCAAAACCCGTTGTATGGATATATTTGTCGGCTGCAACCTGGCTTGGAACAGATTAGGAAATCTCTCCCGATGTTCTTCATACCCAGGAGATTGTAGTTGTTGCACCCACTACATTTGATGACCCACTCTATTTGCTTAGATCTTTCCCAGTAGTACTGCATGGGGTTCTGCATCGTTTTTGGTGTGCCTGAATATTCACGAAAGGCCGCCCAGGGCTTGGCGTGTAGGAGACACGATTCCAAAACAGGGAGGTGGTCTTGGATGATGTCCTGCAGCTCGTCTACCTGGAGTCCGTCTGCGGTAATACCCCGCGCGGCATCCGGAGTCAGGTAGGCCGCCTTCATAATTATTTCAGACCTGTTGGTAAAACTTTTATGAAACACCGATGTTTTACAAGACTTGTCTTGGAAAAACTTTTTTATCTTTGGAGAGTCTTCTATGAACGGGGTCACTTTCTGATGAGAAAAGATTTTTATTTGGTCTTCCCGGGGCGCCACATACAGGTTCCGATAAAATCTATGGATAGTGCATCTGGTGATTGCCTTGCTTGCCAATGTTGTTGATTTCTCAGCCTGGCGAGAAAACATCATGAGCCTGAATTTTTTGTTGTCGTCATAGATGGACAACAGGTGGTCTCTCTTTTCTAGCGAAAAGGGTTCCCCCTCCAACATCAAAAGATCTTGAGCTGCCTTGGAATACCTTTGGCGTATGAGCTTTCTATTATTATTCGCCGTTTTCTTCATCTTCAGGAATGTTTTCCAAATCTCTCAGGTCGTCTAAAACAGGTAGTTCTTCTAGTCGTTCGTGTATTATTTCTACTTCGGCGTCTTCCCATTCTTCAAACGGATGTTGATCACTATCATTGTCGTCTTCACTCTTGCTTTGATACGTGACCCTGCTCACACCCATCTCGGAGAGCAGCTTGATCTTAGAAAGAACTTGCCTCCATTCAACGCCTTTATCCCAGTCTTCAATCGCGGAATCAAAGATCCTGCCAATGAGAAGATCGCACATCTCCGGATAGCCGAGGCTTCTAATCTTAACACCGGCCCTGAGAAGAACATAGTTGGCGTTGTTTCTCATTGCAAAAAGTTTGTCTGATTTTTCTGTTTCCCAGATTTTGTCGTCACCCTCAACGCTAGTCATCGCATCTAAACACATGATGTGGTTCTGCCAATGAATGTCATCCATAAGCGCGGAGTCAAAAAACCAGTGGGTGTACTCTCGCAAATCTTCTATTTCAAAAGAATAGTTGAATCGAAACCTGTCCTCAGCATACTCGACGATGTCTTGCTGAGGAACCCTTCCCATGATGAGGATTTCCAAGAAAAGCCTGAACTCCCTGTTGGACAGAACTCTTTCACAACAAGATGGGAAAACTTGCCCGCCTTTATATCGCCCCAGATCTAAATTCAGGAAGTTGTCCAGCTTGCTGACAATCGCCTTGGTTGCCTTAGTTGGTTTTGCTTTTAGCAGCGGAACTTTTGAGAACGCAAAGACCTTGATTTCATCGTCAGTTATGATGCCTCGCAAAGAATTGAAAAACAGCGCCCAATGGCGCTTACTCATAGGAGCAAGCTTATATTGGCTTAGTAGATATCCGGCACTTTTGATGCCATCTACCGCAATTGTTCTTGCAAGCGCTCGATAATATGGAAACAAGGGTCATCCTTTTTACACCGTCTTTTCGTACATCTTTTGCCCACCAGAATCTATTTTGTCTCCAAGACTCTTCTCTGTCTTATGAGCTTGGGGCGGCTTAATTGATTTGTTGCCTGGCAAGATGCCAGATCGTAAAGACGGGTTTCCGGATCGCAAATTTGTGGTTGGCATAGTTACTGGAGGTTTTTGTTGTGCGGGTTGTTGCGGAGGAGCCATAGTTGCAGACATGGCCGCCATCGGAACGGGAGACATTCCGTTTTTTTCCATCCAATATAAGAAAATGGGATCTCTCATAGTAGCTTGGAGATAACAATCAAAGAATCTTTAATGTGGCCAAGTTTTTTCACCAGGGAACACAGTGTGTTTTCTGGAAGGGAAGAAAGTCCGCTGTCACTCAGTCCTTCGGAGTCGTGCTTAGATGTTCTGAGATCCAGCAACATAGCCGCCATGTTGGTTTCCAAATCTTCTAGCTTGGGAATCAGATCAAGATAATGTTGCACCCTGTCTTCTTCTTGTAGTGGGTCTAGATCTTTGGCTATCTTTTTTAAGCTGGGAAAATCTGACATTTCAGATACGGCCATTCTCGCGAGCAGCGCTGTTTCGCCAGCAAGTTTTTTGAAGTACCTTCCAGGCATATTCCTTTCGTTCACAAGCGCAGTTACATAAAGTGAAAGCGCACTGTTTTTCTCAAACCCGTCGTTAAACTTTTCTTGAGCTTCTTTTGGAATGTCTATCTGTTCCCTGGGGGTTTTACTCTCAAGGTCTGGGCCTGAAAAAACAGCGGACCCGTCCCTTTGAATCTTTTTCCCAGTTTGCTTTTCAATAATCTTGCCTAGAAAACTATATTTCTTTCGATCGGTGATAGTCTTGGATAGACTCTTTGCGGCTTGGTTCGTCAGACCCTGGGTCAAGAACCAGTTCCACAATTCGTTCCTGGTCTTGAATCTTTTCTCAGTTTGTTTCCCGCTCTCTTTGTAACTCACTTTGACGTTGGGCCCATCCTTCACAATGTCTACAGTCGACTTGGATACCGCTATTTTTTGGAGGTGATCGGCCCTCTTACAGAGCTGAACCTTTTTCTCAGCTGGATAGAATACAGTGTTTTCTGGAAAAACAATCTTGCTGTTTTCTAGATCGAAGGCTACCTTCGTGGACCCCTTCTTGAAATAGATATCGAGTTCTGCTCCTCTGTCGCCAGCCACTTTGAATCTTGTGCTGCCGATATCTGTGGCCGCACCACTTTTAAACTCAATCGGTCCTATCCCAAGTTCTTTACCAAATACCAGGTACCCTCTTGCTCCCTTTTCTATCTGTTCGCTGGCGAGCTTCTGAATGCCGACCTCATCCACCGGGGCTGGAGATCCGATAAAATCCTCAACGGCATACCCCTCACTGGAAAAGAAAACAGAACCACGGTCCTCAAGACCAGGAAGAGAAGCAACCTTTGGAATAAAAACGCCATCAACAGGATCTCCGCTCCACATTTTATAGGCTCGGTACGCGCCCGATTCAGTCACCAATCCGGTGTTGGAATCCTCTGCTGTTTTTACTTGTTCTACGGAGGCAAACGGTTCTGAATAACTCAAACACACAGGGCCTTTCTCCAAGTCCTCGACCACAGACGCCGGATCCAGTCCAACGGATTTGAAAAAGTCAGCTGAAGCCAACTTGTGGAAGGACGTTGAGCTTTTCTTTTCGCTGAACCGGTCGAAATAGTCTACGTGGATCTGGCCTTGCTGATCCATCTCGATGGCATAATTAAAATCGGATGCCAGCTTGCCACCACCGAAATTGCTGTCGGGGGCCATGCTTCCCATTTGATTCAGGGGAGAAACCTTAGACCCACTCGCCTGAGCTGCACGCATCTCTTTCTTACTGGCCAATCGTTTTGATAAAGCCTGGGTTGTGAGTAGCTCCACGATCTTTCTTCTTGTGGCGGCGTGAGGTTTTCCTTTGTGGATAAGAACGTCAAAAGGAGAGATTTGAAATTTGTCTACAAAAAGAGGGATGATGAATTCTCCACCGACAACGATCCTACCCTTGGCTTTTCCGTTGATGTCATCTCGTTCATCGATAGAAACATTGATGCGGCTGTTTGCTGCTGATGGCAATTCTTCAATGATGAGTTGCTCTATTTCAACCGGCCAGTTCTCGCTGTTGTCGGACAACTTTCTGCCTAATGGGGAAATTTCTTGAGCTACTTTTTCTGGTTTGACATCTTCTACATTTTCAAAAAATTGCATGGCAGCACCTTTAAAGCATTCCCTCTTCTCGGGAAGGTAATTCGTCGTCAATAGAACCGGACAAGATCTCGAACTTGTCTTCCATTTTTACATGCACACTCTTGGCGCCCAATCTAAGGGCTTCTTCTGTTATTATATCGACTCCGTAACTACCAAAAATCAACGCTGTGTCTTCGCTGATCATAGATATTTTTTTGTCTGCAAAAATGATGAAGTCTTTTTCTGTCTGAAATTCTAATGAGTCTTTGGTTGCTTCTATAACCTTTCCGCTTTTTTTGTAGCTTCGTTGATACAGTGATTTGTGAGAAAGGCCTGCGAAGCCTGGTTTTAAATTTTCTGGAGACGGTGTGCTTATTTCCTTACCACCCCATTTTATATTGCCCTTAAACTTTGAAAGTTCCCCAGCACCAAAACCCAGCTTTACTTTTTTAGTTGACGGTTCTCCTCCACCAACAATATTTTTTTCAGGCTCTCGAACGGCCTCAACTCGTATAAAATCTTTTCTATCTTCTAGAGTCCCGCTTTTTATGTTGTAATAAATTTTTTGGCGCTCACCGGTGTCCTGAAAGAAGTCCTCTTCTACCGTGGTAGTAATATCGCCAGACTTTGTCTTCTTCCCATCTACGTTTCGATGAGAATCCATTACATATCCGCTGCTTCTTAGTATGTAGTTGAGACAAAAATCAACTATGGTTGGTACGCCGGTGCCGTCTAGAGATGCACCAGAATATTCTCTAAAGCCAGCCTGGGAAGAAAAGATTATTACCCTATCGTCAGGTGTTACGATTATGCCGTGGTTCCCGCCGTTTCCAAGTAAGGACTTTGAGCCTGGTGGGAGCTTTCTCCTACCGTAAGCCATGTTGAGTGGCTTGTCTCCTTCTTTATCTATTGTCTTTTTGTGAAAATTTCCTTTATCCCCATCCTTGTCTTTTCCCTTGGCTTTAGAGGCGCTGTCCCTGATGTCGTCAGGAACTCCAGAATTTCTTTTGTCAGAACTTAATACAGGAGGATTTACGCACTTTAAAAAGAAATAGTCTGCGCCCATTTTTATGAGCATGACGTAATCCCCAATCTGAGGATCAGCAACTAATCCGCTTCTTTCATTCTGAGAAAAAGATTCGTATGTGAGAATGACGGATCTTCTATGTGGTAAAAAACCGCTGGCAGAACTCAACACCTGGGCATCAAAAGTAGCTTGTTCATCGTTGACTTTGTCTATCTTTGCGATGCAAACATCTATTTTGGGTATAATCATAAGTTCGAACCAACCGCAAAAAATGGCTTTTATTTTCTATTGTATATTGCTAGTATATCATCTAACAAAAGGAGTTTTATTGTGATAGAAGCCCCATCCACTCTAAACAAACAAGAACCAGTTTCCAAGTCTCAGCCAAAAGAAAAGAACGTTGTGAGTGCACCTTCGAAAAAAAGATCTACCGCGAAGGTCACCACAAAAAAGCCCAATGGAAAGAAGCACCCACGACCAACTTTTGAAGTGCAGCCCCCCGGATTCGCAACCCAGAAGAACTGTGAGGCCTGTCCTGATAGAGTGAAGTATAACGTGTTGAACGCGGTTGTTCCACTCGCTGGTGTGAGTCAGGGAAAAGAAGACCCAGACATGGCAATGAGGTTTCTCATATGTCCAAGCTGCGGCCATACTGAATCCTATTGTGAAAATCTCATGCAGTTAAGGTCAAGTTACCGATGAGCAAATCAAAAGACGTAGAATACTGCGCTGAAAATATGCAAAAGATGAAGGGCATCACGAAGACCGCTGCTCGTGGATACTTCTTTGATGTTGCTGGTTCTATTCAGATGGGGCTTGAGGAACACGGGAGTTTTAAAATTCCTGGCGTTGGTAAACTTGAAGTTTATACCAAGAAACCCACCCGACGAGTCATCAACGGAAAAGAAATTTTGGTTCAGGAAAAACAAGCTGTTCGTTTTTCCATTGATAAGACTTTGTTAGATAGAATTAACGCTCATTAAGATGCCGATAACAATAGGACAAGAAGAGCGGGAAAGAGTCGAGAAGTCTCTCATTGAAGATGGTGACTCTAAAAACTCTTATGAAAGAGAAATAGATTCTTTGTCTAGTCAGCAAACTAACATTGTAAGTCAGCTAGAACACCTCGTTGGAAAAGATAAGGCCTACGATGCCATTTGGAATTTTTTCATAGGAGACAACCAGTCCGACCCCGGAATTATCGGAGACTACTGGAATCTATTCAGGGCCATCAACGACTTTGAATACGCTGTCGTTAAACACAATGTGACCTTTGACTTCCCTCCAGATCCCACTGTTTCTGTTTCATGGCCGTATTTACTGCCGGATTTAAGTGCGATAGACACAACAAATCTACCGGCAGGAGATGTGAAAACTCACCTGGCTGTGCTGGAACTCATCGCCTACGACTATGCCGATCACATGACCGCCTGGGGCCCGTACCAAGTGGGCGCTGTTGCTCATAGTTCTTCATTACCACCAAAGACATCCTGGTTTGACGGCGCGTTTGATCACGCGGCCTACGACCCCGTTTGGGAAATCGGACCGTCTGTTACATGGGATTTTACTAGCGAGGGTAACGATCCTGCCCCGGGAGTGTTTATAGAGAAATCTTTGGCGGCCGCTAAAAAAGTTTTAGAAAGCGGACTGGATGCTGGAGGTCAAGCGGAGCTTATCGCCGAACTGGGAACCTTTTTCACCCAGGGGAATCTTGACGCCGCGTCGAGTATCATCGATTTGATCGTCGCTCGAATACCAGAGGATGATCATGACCAGAAAGAAACCAACCTGCAGGACTTAAAAACCCTGGTAGATTCTATGGATCCGGCGACACTGGCAACCAACGGAATAACCTGGCACGACGATCTCAATACAAAGCTGGATGTCATAGCAGTAGATATGAGGTGGTTTCTCGAGAGATTCTTTTTCTTCTTCTACAAGAAGGCCGGACCAGCTGGATCGTTCTTGTCGAGTATTGTTTCCCTGTGCTCTCGTTACAACGAGTTAGAGTTGGAAAAAGCGGAGCTGCTGAAGGCCAGTGAGTTCGTCGATCTTTACTTCGACGCTCCTACTCCGTGAACTACCTCCAATACAAGCTTGGAAATTTCCTGCTTCATAGAGCTTTGCTTGAAAAGTCTTACAAGCTCTCCACAGGCTTGGAATCCCGCGGTCCCCGCGGTACGTTTTTTAAAATAGCATTTTTTTTGTGCGAGCGTCAAATAAAAAAGAGTTCGGAAGTGTTTGACCAGGAGTCAAACTTAGCCTTACCACCACCACCTATAAATTCAAACCGAAGCTGAGGGTTTCCGTTTTTTGAACTGAAGAATCTTTTACCATCTTCCTCATGTTCGTCTAGTGACGAAATAACGGTGGTTCGTAGAGACACCCCACAATTAAGCGCCCTAAGCCACCAGCTGCCTACTACAACTAATTTCTTACCGCCGGCTTCTGAGATCTTTGCAAGTTCGTTCACGAACTTTTCTTGGACTTTGAAACTTATCCAAATATCTCCGCATTGGTGTTGCCCTGATACGTGGCAGAATGTTTCGCTATCAACTGCAGCCTGACTCATAGGCTTTGATATTGTTTGAAAGCTTTACGCTTATATCTCATTTTCTCCGGAAGAAGAAGATCCTCAAAATTCTGCGCCAGGCCATCATCAAGATTTATTTCCCTGATGTAAACTTTGCTGCCTATGCTGAAAGAAAAATAAGTGTCGCTGATGGCTATTGTTTTTGACTCGTCGGCGCCCAGGTTTGCTGGGAGCTTGGCCTGCCAATTACCATTCTCATCTGTGAACACTTCATTATTCAAATCAGGAACAATCAGGTTGGCCCCGGCGATGGTGTCTTCCCATGAAGGGAACATTCCTATCTTAATCGGCAACTCACAAATAGGATCGCCATTTGCATATGAGACTTGACCGGTGATGGTCACGAAGTCTTCTTTGCCATGTGTGGAGAAGATAGATGAGGTAAAGGCAACGTCGTCTTCGCCAGACTTGGTAGCCACGACACGAAAAGAAGCTGTGGAAGCCTCTTTAGGAATGGTGGTAAAATAATTTTGCGTCACCACGGTCTCGAGTTCAACCTCTCCGTCGTCGGTGTCGGCGGTCCTGTAAAATGTGTAGCTATCAGCTGGAGTCTCATGATCCACATAGATAAACGCCGCTGATTTGAAATCGTCTAGAAAAGAAACCGGTGTGAAAAAAACATAAACCCCTGTTATAGCGTTCATTCTTCTTCAACCTCCTCAACCTTAGATTCCTGTTCTTTTTCTACAGACAAGCCTTTAAAAACATCTTTAAAATCGGACGATCCCTTGATCTCCATTTTATCAACGCCCTCACCGTTCTTTCGATCATCATAATAGTACTCAACTATTTTATAGATATGCTCGAAGTGGTTGTAGTTGGAGATATTGATGCGCATGTACTTGTGAGGCTGCCTCGAAAAGTCATTCACCAAACTTGTAAAAAGAGACCGCTCTGTGCTCATGCTTATGTCAAAGACACCACATTCATATTGCCACCACGGATCTAACGCCTGGAATTCCGGTTGATCACCAGGTTGGCCTATGGCGAATGTCTTGTTGTATTTACTTGGGGATGCCAACGCCGACCTCTTGCAAAAGGTGTGGTGAGTTCTGTCCTATGAAATTCATGATCTCTTCTAAAACTCTTGGGTTTTGGATCTTCGATTGGGACCTCAACATAGCACGAACAACCTTCTCGTACAAATTCCAATCCTTTTGCATTATGCTATTTAAAACACTCACTGGATCTGAATTTTCTTTGTTCAAGGTTGTGACTAATTTGTTGACTGCGCCAGCTTCGTCCAGGGTTTCATCAGCTGGAGTGTTTTCTGGTGCCACGGATTCCGACTCTGCCGTGAGCCTGTCCTGTTGTTGAGCTTTTAGTTCTGTTTGTTCTTTCAATAACTGCATTTGTTGAGCCATCATCTGTTGCTGCTCAAGTGATTGCTGTTGTTGAATGGTGCCGGAAAACTCTGGGCTCTGCTTTTGCATCCTGGTTATTTCCCTGGCTGCCGCTGTCTGAGCCTGAACCGAAGACTTGGCCTCGGCTTTGGCAAACATATCCTGCAGCGTTATCTGGCTCCTGCCTTCCATAACCTGGCGGGCTTTCTGGGTGTCGAACTTCTCACGATCTTCTTCTTTGATCAGTTCTCTTTCCCTGTCCCAATCTATCGGTATAACCCCATTCCAAACACGCTGGATTGACATGTCGCCGTTGGCAACCGCCTGTAGCTGCATCTGGAGAAGCTGTAAGTCATCAGCCATCTTGAATCTTCTCATCTTGGGAGAGTTCGCTCCCAGGTAAAAGACGGAAGATATTTGTTCAAAAACCCATTCAATTGCATCGCAGTCGAAGTTGTAGGTTTTTTCCAGCTGCAGTTCAAAAATACGGAGAGCCACGCTTGCCGCTGTATATTGAGAGGACCCCTGTATTAATTCCCTGGGAGCACCCATTCCCATCAACATTCTTTCATCCTGGGCCTTGGCTTCGTCCGTGTAATTCAATTGTTTCGCATCAGCAAACAGGACCTGCTGGCCCACTGGAGTTGGCGAAAACATTACATACCCGGGATCTCTTCTTTGCTTTATGAACTCCTGCCTCATTTTTTGTTGCCACAGGTTTCCATCTACGTTGATCAGCGGCGCACCCTCTCCACCTCTAGCAGAACTTTCCGGGAAAACTACGTGTGCTGGCGATGATCGCATGACTCCAGAAACTTCTGTTGCCTTGTCGTAAACTCTTTTCAGATAACCAGGCAGAATACATGGCAGGATCATCGGGAAGCCGTAAGCCGATTCTTCTCCTGAGGAAGACACGAAGGTTCTCGACATGTGAAAAATCTTACCAGGGGCAAATACAAACGGGCGGTTTTCTCTCAGGGATCTTAGAATGATCTCTGGAACACCGTCTAATATAAACTTGTCCATGGAGTTTACGAGCTTCTTGGTATGACTAGACGGGGTGTAAATGTACTGGCATTCTCCAGTGAATGGGTTTTGAACAACCCTCATGTCGTGTGGTCTCCACAAAAGGAGGGACACTTTTTTGGGATTGCGAACATACATGTCCCAATACTTTTTGGCCTTGCTTCTGTCATGGCAGTGGGGGCACTTGAAATAGAACTCATATTTTTTCAAGTGATAATCGACAACAGAGTCTGCCGGTATTGTTTTAGAGCAGGCCACGCATCTGAACATCCTCTTAAAAGGGAAGAACACACTTCCAAACGCATCTCCGTAAACATTGTAATCAGAGTTCATCCTCATCAAAAAGGTTCTGATTTTGAGATACTTCTCCATGAAAGTTTTTGTGAAAACTCTCAAATCCTTGTCGTCGATGGAGGTGTAATCCAGCGGCATGATTGGATAAATGGATGTCTTGTACACAACCGGTGAGATTGTGTTGTCCATTTTTCCGAACCACTCAAGTAGTGGATATAATCGCTTAAGATTGTGTGGAATCCTTGTCGTCGACAAATCGAGGAAAGGAGACGGGGACGAAGCGAGTGCGCCCTGGGGTAAAAACAGATCGGAGTAAAGGGAAGCTTCTGATGTTGTCATTGTGCAATTTTCTCAGATAGTACCAAGCGTTTATACTTCAATGCCTGCAGGTCTTCCGCAGAATCTGTAGACAAGTCTTCTATTTTTTTATTGCTCCTGCTTTTAATTACTTCTTTTTTAAGATCGCATTGGCAATTGAGTTTGTCTAGAAAATCTTGTGCGAATTCCAAAAGTGGTGTTAGAAGTATCATACCATCTCTGGAAGCGAGCGCGGCAACATATGTCACGATTGAATCGCCGAAGTCTTGCCACTCAACGCCTTTGACATTTTTAAGAGCTGAGACGGCCCTCGAAACATCTACGAGGTCTATGTCTTGAAAAACATCTTGTTCTATGTCAATGTTGGCGGCGGCGAGAACTATTTTCTGAAAGATATCAAGGTCGTAAAAAAACCCATCTGACAGGTACATAGTTTTTAATGCGTTGACCTTGTTGAGAAAAAGATGCCGTTTGCGATCATCTTCTGGCATCTTTTCCGATTCTTCCAGCTCCAGGTAAACTTCTTCTTGTTCAAGGTTATACCAACCGCTTCCGGAAGAAGATCTTAAGATGTCGTCTACCGCCTTAAAAGAAAAAGGAGCCGTAGGGCTCCCTTCAGGCAAATTGTTTTCGAACATATTCTTAGTCGCCCATCTTGCCAAGAGCGAGCCCGCCGATTCCGGCTCCTATTACGGCTGGATTTGCAAACATCTGAGACATCGATGGTTTTCCCATGTTTTTCAACAGGGCCATGGCACCGATAGCCGCAGCGCTGCCACCACCTATGGCGAAGAGATTTGCCAAGCCAGGGTTTTGTTCTATCATCCCAGGATAGGATCTTGATAGCTTTTCCCACATTCCTTTGAGATATTCCTGTGCGGACGGGTCGATGTTAACGAGTCCAGATTTTATTTCCTTCGCATACCTTAACTGTTCTAGTTTTGTCATTCCTCGATGGCCTAAGGCAAATCTGCCGGCTTTTTCCATAGTATTGTTCCACAACGCTCCTAGCACTCCTCCAAAGCCCTCTGGCATCGCATTGTCACTCAGCGTTTTGTCTGCCCATAGCAGCGCATCATCACCCCTCAGGGATCTAGGGTCTGCTTCGTCAAAGTTGCCTGCGTAGGAAGGTTTTTTTGCGTCACCAGTTGCTGCGCCGGCTGAAGGCACGTCGTT
>Ga0233429_1001944_pt1 | contig 22793 bp, 23 predicted proteins | sample SI_118_April2016_3_FD_179879 | JGI IMG/M metagenome (GOLD analysis project Ga0233429, IMG submission 179879) | Seawater microbial communities from Saanich Inlet, British Columbia, Canada - SI_118_April2016_135_MG | ecosystem: Environmental > Aquatic > Marine > Inlet | place: Canada: British... | reverse complement strand
CCTGGTAAACGATTTTAACATCTTCAATGGATAGATCTTTTTGAAGATATCTTTCATTGGTGGTTTCACCGGCAATTCCAATTCGTTTGCCCGCAAGATCAGCCAAAGTTTTTATGTCAGTGTTATCTTTATGAATGGCAAACTGAGCCGGGGAACTATAATAGGGCAGGGTGAATAAAAGAGCATTTTTTCTTTCCTTGGTAGGGGTCATGGATCCAATGGAAATATCCCATCGTTTTCCCCATTTCCCGGCTGTGATGAGATCCCAGTCCGGTGTAATGAATTTTACCTTTACACCCAGCCTTTTAGCAACTTCCTTTGCAACGCTGACATCAAATCCTTCCAGCTCTCCTTTATCGTTTAGATAGCTTTGGGGAGCATAGTTGGCATCTGTTGATACAACGATGGTCTTAGCCGCATAGATTTCTTCAAGAGCAGATGTTGCCGCAAAGGTATTTCCTGCAAAAAAAAGAAATACAAATGAGATCATAGCCCAGATTCGAAACATTTTTTTCATGATAAATCTCCTGTTCATCTTATATTGATTATTATTGTCCCGGAGCAAAACGCAACGGGAGTATTCTCTTAAGCCTGCTGACAAACATTAATTGCCAAGAAATTTTTACTAAGCAAATACGTATAAAGAACACCTGTGGATGTCAAGCGATTTTAAAGATTGGCTGGCTTCCAAATCTATCACAATAATATTAAAAATTTTTCTATGCGAAAGTGTTGATGGAGATTCATTTTCAGTTGGGTATATGTTTTACTTTATTTCATCTGCAGCCCTTATAATGTTTTTTAAGTTTATATATTTGAGATTGAAAATTATAGATTAATCTGGACCCTTTTTCTGGATGGGCACAAACCCCTATTGATTTTTTTAAAATCAGACTTATTTTCTTGCATATTCAACTGATCGGGATTGGAGTTTTTTACTAAACTAGTTTTGAGCATGAAATTTCAATTCCTTTTGTTATTTTTAAGGGGCATAAAATGAAAACATCTTTCCAGTGTACAAATACTAATTGTAATTTTCCAGGTAAAGACCAATTTGAAATGACGTTTAATACAGAATCCATTGTTGATAGTAATAATATTGCCACGGTTTTCTGTCCGTTTTGTAAAAAACCGATGATGGCTTCAGAATTATTAACAAGCAGTAAAGAGTCAGTCATAAATATAGACAACATTCATTTGCCTTCCTGATTTATAGCATACAAGCTAAATATCTTTCTGGATAAATTCGTAGAGAATTTTTTCTTCCCGGGTGAGCGGTTTTTTTTCGTTCTGGATTTTATGAAGAAAATAATGAAAAAAATCATGACGCAGGCTATCTCTGCCGGACAGGACAAATCTTTTATTTTGACCCCAGTTAATAACTGAGCCTTCATCATCTCCTTCAATAAACATTCCACATAAAATTTCTTCTTTATCTACAACAATATCAAAGAATCTAGTGCTTGAATCTTGTTCACAAGGTTCAGGGCAAGGATGAATGATCTGAAACTTAAATGTTTGCAAGGCAGGTGTCATTGCAATATATTTGACCTGCACACCTCGAGATTCTGCAGCCAAAAGCCTTGAATCAAGATGGTGTCCCTCTTTGGGTGACAGCCGGATATAAATTTCTTTTTTTGCCTTGTCGATCATCTCTTTAGCCTTGCCCATTGCAGCGATATATCCCTTTATTGTCCAGATGACATCTTTTTCAGGTTTCTGCTGAGCTTTTTTGATTTTTTTTTCAAGGGAAGAAAATACGGCTTCAAAATCCTGGCGCAGCCTTCGAATAAATTCTTCGGATGGTATGGGTGTGTACATACTTTTGCTGGATTCTATAACAAATCCTTTGGCTATAAGTGTTTCTAAAACATCATATATCCTGGCACGGGGGATGCCGGACTGACGGCTGAGCTGGGAACCGTTAACGGGGTGGTTTGTTGTCAGAGAAATATAGGCATTAAGGGCATAGTCTGACAGGCCAAGTTTTAATTCAGTGTTTAATTTTACCATAAAATACCTTTGATTCAGCTTTTTGACGGTACAATATTTATACGAAATATATCATTTTTATTCTTATAGTACCCTTGATTCTTTTGAGCTTGACATCAATATAGAGAGTTTGTTAATAAAAAACAAGAACAAAGTTACCCGGGCAGTAGTAACATTTAATTTTTTTGGCACAAAGCAAAATTTGGCTGTTTTTTCAAGCCTTTGAAAAAAGCCTATAAATATAAACCAAATAGTTGTGAGGTAAAGGCCATATGAAACGTAATTTTCATGCGGGAAGGCAACTTGGCTCTGGATTGAGTCTCAATATTCTAACCCGGGATGAGTTGGAAGAGATTCACTATGGAACCCTTGAAGTCCTTAATGAAACAGGTATTTTTGTGGAAGATGAAAATGCCATGGATCTTTTTGAGAAGGGTGGAGCTGTTGTTGACCGCGAGACAAAAATTGTAAAAATCCCATCATATATGGTGGAAGATGCCATTAGGTCTGCGCCTCCCAAGGTCGTGCTGTATGGCCGTGATCCCAAACATGATATTGTTCTGGAAAACACCCGGGTTTATTTTACCAATTTCAGTGAAGGCGTAATGGTGAATGATCCATATACAGGAGAAAACAGACCCCCTGTAAAATCAGACCTGATTGATTCTGCAAAAGTAATTGACGCTCTTCCTGAAATGGATTTTTGCGAAAAAGCCCTTGGCGCACATGATGTGAATCAGAATACAGTCCCTCTTCATAATGCCGAAGCATATCTGACCCATACAACAAAACATTGTGCATTTGGCCCTGGAAATGGTAAATTCTTAAAAAAAATCATTAAAATGGGTGAAGCCATTGCCGGTGGAGTAGATGAATTTAAAAAACGGCCCCTTGTTTCTTTTACGACCTGCCCCGTAAGCCCTTTGAAATTAATTTCCGACTGCTGTGAAATTATCATGGAAGCTGCAAAAAACAATGTGGTCTGTAATATTTTATCCATGGCAATGGCCGGGGGTACATCTCCTGTAACCCTGGCAGGTACACTTGTGAATCATAATGCTGAAGTTCTTTCAGGAATCACCTTGGCACAGCTTACCCGCAAAGGCACCCCTGTTATTTATGGAAGCTCCACCACTGCCATGGATTTAAAACTTGCCTCAGCCAGCGTGGGCACTCCGGAGTGTGCGGTGATAAGTGGTGCAGTGGCTCGTCTTGCCCGATATTATGCCCTGCCCAGTTATGTGGCCGGTCAGTAGGGCGACAGTAAAATATCCGATACCCAGACTGGCCATGAAAAAACTCTAACCGGACTTATTCCCGCATTGGCAGGCGCCAATATGATTTATGGTTCGGGGATGCTTGAAAGCGGCATTACCTTTGATTACGGTCAACTGGTTTTAGACTGTGAGTTTGCGCGTATGATTAAACATACGATTCAGGGTATTCCTGTTAATGATGAAACGCTTGCCATCGATCCTATCAAGGAGATAGGTCCGGGCGGGGATTATCTCATGCACAAACACACATTTAAACATATGAGAAGCCAGTCGCAGCCGGAATTGATTAATCGAAAAATGCGGGCCAACTGGGAGAATTCAGGCGCAACCACGGCCCACGCAAGAGCCATGGAAAAGGTACGAACCATATTGGAAAATCATATACCGGCTCCCCTTAAAGATGATGTGCTTGCAAAGATTCGATCAATTGTTGTGGAAACGGAAAAACAAATGGAGATTTAACAAAGTGGGGTAACAAAGTGGGGTCAGGCTTGCGTAGTTGCGTTTATTTTTCAATAAACGCAACTACGCAAGCCTGACCCCGTTAGATGACACAAGCCTGACCCCACACAAATCTGTTCGTATAGAAAGGAAAACCAATGAATAAAAAGCATATAAATTTACCCAAACAAGCAAATGTTGTCATCATCGGTGGTGGAATAATTGGCTGCTCCATTGCCTACCACCTGGGTCATATGGGCTGCAAGGACGTGGTGCTTTTAGAGCGGGATGAATTAACCTCGGGAACAACCTGGCATGCAGCAGGCCTGATGGTGACATTTGGTTCTCTGTCTGAAACAGCCTGTGAAATGCGTCTTTATGGCCGGGATCTTTATAATAGTCTGGAAGCTGAGACTGGATTGACAACGGGTTTTAAACCCGTTGGTTTTATTGAAGCGGCAAGCAATAAAGATCGATTGGAAGAATATCGGCGGGTGGCTGCATTTAATCGATATTGCGGGATTGATGTGAATGAAATTTCACCAAAAGAAATCAAGGAATTGTTCCCTTTAGCCCATGTGGATGATCTTCTGGCAGGCTTTTATGTTAAAGAAGACGGGCGTGTCAATCCTGTTGACGCCACCATTGCCCTGGCCAAAGGTGCCAGGAACCAGGGGGTCAACATCATTGAAGGCGTTTCTGCAACCCGTGTTATCAAAAAAAATGGCCGGGTTGCCGGTGTAAAAACCGATCATGGTGATATTGTGGCTGATGTTGTAGTCAATTGCGCGGGTATGTGGGCTCGGCAAATCGGTGAGGTAGATGGCATTAATATCCCCAATCAGGCAGCTGAACATTATTATCTTATCACAGAAGAGATCGATAATATCCCGAAAAATATGCCGGTTTTGGAAGACCCGTCTCACTATGGATATTATAGGGAAGAAGTGGGTGGTCTTATGATTGGACTTTTTGAACCCGTATGCGCCCCATGGAAAATCAAAAAAGTTCCTGCTAGCTTTTCTTTTGGTGAGATTGAGCCGGACTGGGATCGAATGGGACCTTTTTTGGAAAAAGCCATGTCAAGGGTGCCCATCACAAAAGAACTGGGGATTAAGAAATTTTTCTGCGGCCCGGAAAGTTTTACTGCAGATCTTTCAGCCATCATTGGTGAGGCACCTGAGTTAAAAAATTATTTTGTAACGGCAGGATTAAACTCTGTCGGAATTATCATGGGCCCGGGTTTAGGAAAGATGATGGCCCATTGGATCATGAATGGAAAACCTGATGTTGATATTACAGGCTTTAATATTGATCGTCTGCACACATATCAGAACAATCCTGAATATAGAAAGCACAGGACAGTGGAATCCCTTGGTACGGTTTATAAAGCCCATTATCCTTATAAATCCATGATCACGGCCAGAGGGGCTAAGAAATCTGCCATATATGATCGTTTAAAAGATCAGGGCGCTTATTTTAAAGATGTCAGCGGCTGGGAAGGTGCAGACTGGTTTGCACCCAAAGGAAAACAAGCCAAAATTGAAAACCATTCCTGGGGCAAAGCAGACTGGTTTGAATACTGGGAAAAAGAGCACAGGACGGCCCGTGAGAATGTGATCCTGATGGATATGTCTTTTATGTCAAAATTTCTCGTGCAGGGCCGGGATGCAGGCAAAGTTTTGAACACTGTTTCAGCTAACGAGGTTGACGGCAAACTCAATCAGATTACCTACACGCCCTGGCTCAATGAGGATGGAAAACTTGAAGCCGATCTCACGGTTGCAAAGCTGGAACCAGAAAAATTTCTGGTTGTGGTTACTGATACCATGCACCGCCACGCTGAAACCTGGTTAAAGAGGAATATTCCAGCCGATGCCCATGCTTTTGTCACAGATATGACATCAGCCTATGCGCAACTCAACATTCAGGGACCTAAATCTCGTGAGCTGTTGCAGTCCATAACGCCTGCAAATGTTTCAAATGAGGCCTTTCCCTATCGCCATGTGCAGGAGATTGCCATTGGATATGGACGGGCAATTTGCGTTAGGATGACCTATCTGGGTGAACTTGGATATGAACTTTATATCCCTACTGAACAGGCAGTTCATGTGTATGATACAATTGTTGAAGCCGGAGAAAAATTTAGCCTTTGTCATGCAGGTCTAAAAGCCCTTGGCAGTTTGAGAATGGAAAAAGGCTACAGAGATTATGGACATGACATGGACAATATGGATGACCCCTATGAAACAGGGTTGGGCTTTACAGTTAAATTAGACAAACCAGGAGGATTTATCGGCAAAGATGCCTGTGTAAAGAAAAAAGCTCAAGGAAGCATGACAAGACGTCTGGCCCAGGTAATGGTGAAGGATCCAAAACCTTTGATTTTCCATGCCGAAGTTGTCTCCAGGAATGGAAAAGCTGTAGGCTATGTTAGATCAGGCTCTTATGGATACACCCTTGGTGGCGCCATTGGATTATTTATGATTGACGCAGATGAACCCGTTGATCAGAACTATATTGACGCAGGAACCTGGGAAATTAATATTGCCGGTACAAGTTATTCTGCTAAAGTATCGCTTAAACCTTTCTATGATCCGGAGATGAAAAAAATTAAAGCCTGAAACGCTTAATAAAAAAGAGTATGGTTGAAACCGCCCTATCCGATGGATATTTTTGTTCGATGCTAAACGCTTAACCTCCTGCAAATATCCATCGGACAGGGCTTTGAGACAGGGTCTTTTAAGGGGCTAAACAATTACAAATATTCTTAAATATTATGGAGATAGAAAAATGAGTAAACACATTCTTTTCATGCTTAACCCCTGGTTTGAAAAAAATAATCAAGGACCTTTTTATTGCCCTGACTGTGGTATTGTGGAAGGCTTTTTTGCCTATTCCCCTGAAGTCAGGAAGCTAATTGAGATCATTTGGCTTGATTATGAAAAACCACGCCACAAGGTCATTGAATGTCTTGGTGCCCAAAATCAGGGCTGCCCCGTACTGGTTCTTGATGATAATGCAAAAGCACCATTTGGTGTTAAAAAAAGTTTATTAACTAGAAAAACTTTTATTGATGATCCAAAAATGATCTGTGATTATCTTGGACAAGTCTTTAATGTCGTCAGGCCGCATCCTTAAAAATTTATCAAGGCTGAGCCGTCAGACGACTACAGTTGCAACCTTGCTGCCTTGAATATTAGAGCTTCATGGCTTTTACAACATTAGGGTAAAGATGACATTATTGTTTTTAGTTCTTTAATATGTTTTTTTTCTTCTATAATAATTTGTTTTAATCCGTTTAATACCTTTGTATCCTGGATAAACATTTTGAGAAGTTCGTAAAACATGATGGTATCATTTTCAAAATAAATAAAGGTTTCCAAAAGTTTTGAAACTGTTTTTATTTTGTTGAAATCAACATCTTCAAGCGAGAGTGTTTTTTCTCCAATCATGTCCTGCAATACCTGGGGAGCCATTTCCTTGAGATCGGCTTCATCTATTTCAAGAGAAAATTTATTTTTTAGATCTGCAAACCATAAGACATGACTGGTTTCTTCGCCAGCCATCCATTTCAGCATGGATTTTAATTCTTTGTGATTGATTTTTTCAGCAGCCCTGATGTAAACAGCACCTGCATTTTCTTCCATCTTTATGGCAATTTCTAAAAGATCATCCATCGTGAACATTGGTAAGTTTCCTCCTTTGTTCTTCCGTCCAGTCTATCCTGCTCATCATTCCGCGGATAATTCTGACATCCCTGGATGTAAGTCCAGCTTCGCCAAAAAGGCGTCTGAATGTTCTTAACAAGTGTTCTGGGTTTTGTTTGTCAAGAAAATCAATATTTAAAAGACTTTTTTTCATATGCTCAAACATGTGTTCTATTTCATCACCCCTGGCAAGTTTTTTTGGCTTGGGGTTTATACCTTTATCTCCCAGGTCGGACTTTAAAGATACTTCGTATAACAGCACAGCCAGGGCATGGCTCAGATTCATGGACTTATAGGCATCATGGGTGGGGATGGTGATAAAATGCTGGCAAAGATTAAGATCTTTTGTTTCAAGCCCCGTGTCTTCAGGACCCAGTACCAGGGCACAACTTAATTTTTTATGTGTTTGCCTTAATTTTTCAGCAGCACTTGAAGGCGTATAAAAATTTTTCCGGTATTTTCCAAACCTCCGGGTGGTGCCAAAGGCAATTTGTATATCTGAAAGGGCAGATGGAAGATCGTCAAAAATTAAGGCAGTTTCAAGAACAGAAAAAGCAGTTAAGGCCATTTTTTTTGCCAAAAGAGATTTATAGTGTTTTGTGGGATTTACCAACCGAAGCTGTGTAAATCCAAAATTCATCATGGTTCTGCAAACAGAACCAATATTAATGGGTCCCTGGGGTTGAACAAGAATGATTGAAAGGTTTTCAGATCTCATTTTTATCGTTTTTCTATCATTTTCCTTTTGTATCAAAAGCCAGGTGATCGGTCCCCTGGCAGGTTTGGTTATATTTTAGGTTAGAAGCCTGGGGTCAGGCCATTGAGTATCAAAGCCAAGGGCTTTTAATATTTCAATTGCCTTGTCAATATGGCAGCCGACTTCATGGACACCATGGGAGTCATCTCCCGGGATAACCCGTATGCCCATTTCTTTTGCACGCTTAAGAATTGAGCCTGTGATATAGGGTTCTTTTCCTCCCTTTGCAAAGGGTCGCAGGTTGAAATCCATAACAAGGTTTAAAGAATTTATAAGATTTAAATTTCGTTCAATTTTTTGAGCAATTTGTGGGAGTAAGAACCTTTTCTTATAATTTTCATCATAGATTCTAATTAGATCAAAATGTCCAACTACAAAGGGTTTAACTGTTTTTATCATCTCATATTGAAGATCAAAATATCTTTCATACATGGCTTCATATGAGCCACAGTTGGAAGCAATTTTGTCATAGTCGGTTTTAGAATAGTCAAAACAATCGCCATCAATATGATGGTTGGATCCTACAATATAATCGGGTTGAAATCTTGAAATCAGGTTTTTAATCTGATGAATATAGTCTGCATAGCTTTCTGTCTCCATTCCGACAAAGATTTTGATTTTAGATGAATATTTTATTTTCAAATTTTTCAAATTTGTAAAATAATCTTGAAATCTTTTTTGCAGATCATCAGCAGTAAGGTTAAGCGCTTTTTCATCAGGGTATAAAAAGTGATCATTGATAGGCGGGACATGCTCGGTAATCCCTACTTTTGTAAATCCAAGTTCAATATAACGCAGAATGATATCTTCAAGTAAATCCTTTGCATGGTTACAATATTGACCACTATGGCCCCCGTGAAGTGATATGCGTTGAGTCGTTTTCATGAAAGGGAAACTATCATCAAAAAAGGGATAAAATCAAGGCCAAGTTTTTTACTGGTATCTGGTGGGGTCAGGCTTGCATAGTTGCGTTATTGAAAAAATAACGCAACTATGCAAGCCTGACCCCAATCACACATGACCCCAATCACAAGATCTAAAAATCAAATCTTATCTTGGAAAAAAATAGAAACAGGCTTATGATAGGAAATAAACAAAACACTTTTATAATGATCTGAAACCATCAAAGGGATGTACTCAATGAAACTGATCCGCTTGATTCTATTTGTTTTTTTGTTTTTGGGTGTCAATCCAGCATTGGGCCAGGATGCCGGTGATTTTAGATCCTTGGTTGAAAATATGAAAAAAGCTCCCCGGGGGCCATTTAAACAATTGCGATGGTTCTGTAATGACGGAAGTATCCTGGAACCTGTCGAATATGCCTGTCAAGACCATGGCGGCGGGTTTCAGCACGGGGAATGGACGGATCAGGTCAAGACAATGCGGAGCCAGAGGTATTATATCGGCAATATATATGCAGATATGGTTCCTGAAACCTTACTTATGAGTCCAGTATACCCTGATATAGTAAAACAGATGATCCTGGAGCAATTCCTTATCAATGCTGATGATGGGTGGATATTCAGGCAAGCCCGGTATTATCGTGGTGCATTGCAGGCTGAAGACGAAGCAAAGGGCGGGGCAGGGCTTTTAAAGGAGTTATTAAATACCCACAAGGGGTCACAAGAAAGGTTCTTGTTTCTGCGTGAAGCAGCGAGGCTGCTGCCCCATTATCGTAAAAATGCCCCCATCAGTGACATGCGGCAGTTATCCCTGGCCATTGCAGCGGCTGACAAGAATTTCGAATTTCTGCGTACCAAGATACATGTTAGACCCGATATCGGGGATGCCGGACGCGTCAGGACCTATGCTGAAAAACACGGTCTTATTGAACTTATGGATTCCTATGAACACCTGGGAAAGATAATAGATGAGGTATTCCAGCCAGGCGAAGTGGTCACCCTGCTTCATTCATTGGCTGATCAGGTACGGAATTCTGAATTATCTCAAAAACTTGGGCAGGGGGCAAAAAGACTTGCAAAAGAGACAGACCCTTTTATCCGGTTTGAAGTTGTTGCAAGCTTGAGCGCAGTACTGCGCAGTCATTTCTTTAAGGCAGGGGGACCCGCCGCCATGCTGACAGTTCTGGATACGGGTATACTTTTGGAAGATGAATTGTTCCGAGAGGCCACAGGGCTGATGTACAGCTTGCCCCAGCTTTCTCTTGGCCGGTCCCTCGGATTCTTAAGTCAATGCACGGATATCCTTTATGGAACGGGCTTTATTTCAGGCCGTCAGCATAAGGCATTGAAAAACAGGTTTGCAAACCAATTAAAATCCGGCCAGGATCTTTTTCAATACCGGACCGATCTTGCCTATGTTGCCAGGGTATCTGACTGGGCTGAACAAAATCTTAATTATAATTTTTCCAGGACAATAGACCATTTTCAGACCATAGAGCCCCTGAGTAGGCGATATATCCATGACCGTCTCCACGCAAGCCTTTTATTGGCCTATTCCCAGGTGCTGGAAAGATTGATGGCGGATAACAGCCGACAATTGAGGATTGCCAATAATATATGGGGAAAAAACCGGACTTTTGGAATCAATGGTTTGAACTCGGGTCTTGCCAGAGGGGTGCTAAGAGAACCCAAATCCAGGGATGATCTGAAAAAATTTTCCAGCAATAGTATTTTGATACTGCCTGCCACAACCTCTGATTTGCCGCCCGTTGCAGGAATTGTGACTGCGGGCAGGGGAAATATCCTTTCACACGTCCAATTGCTGGCCAGAAACCTTGGCATTCCCAACGTTTCCGTGGATAAGACTCTGTTGCCGGAAATAAGGTCCATGATAAACAAGAAAGTTGTACTGGCTGTAAGCCCTAAGGGTGTGGTTCAGATGGCCGAAGACCACCCTGACTGGGATGCAATCTTTGCCAAAAGAGCCAGGGTTAAGCGGGCAGTTATAAAAGTGGATGTTGAAAAGCTTGATCTGGGCAGGACCGGGTTTGTCACCCTGCAGCAGATCCGGGCAAAAGATTCAGGCAGGATTGCTGGTCCTAAAGCTGCTAATTTAGGAGAATTGAAACACCATTTTCCCGAGGCAGTTACGGAGGGGGTGGTGATTCCATTTGGGGTTTTCAGAAAATTATTAGACCAGCCCTTTGAACCCGGCGGCCCTGAAATGTTTGTCTGGATGAAAAATCAATACCAGGTAATTAATGCCCTTAAAGACAAACCAATTGAACAGAAATCTGTGATTGAGGCAACGCTTACAAGCATCAGGTCCTGGATTTTTAACGCTGATCCGGGCGAAAGTTTTCGCCAAGACCTGAAACTCATACTTGAAAAAACCCTGGGTAAGGATGGAAGCTTTGGGGTCTTTGTGCGCAGTGACACTAATGTAGAAGACCTGCCCGGGTTTACGGGGGCAGGCCTGAACCTGACTTTGCCGCATGTGAAGGGGTTTGAAAATATTCTGGCTGCTGTGCAAAAGGTATGGGCATCTCCTTTTACCTTGAGGTCATTTGGATGGCGTCATTCCTATCTTGCAAATCCAGAGCATGTGTATGCCTCTGTTCTGTTGATGAAAACCGTGCCCGTTGAAAAATCCGGGGTTTTGGTGACAAAGAACCTTGAGACACAAGAAAAAGGCTGGCTTACCATTGCCGTGAATGAAGGAGTGGGAGGTGCTGTTGCAGGACAAAAGGCCGAGGAACTGCGGGTTTATACCAAATCTGGGGAAGTGACTCTGCTGTCTCAGGCTACAGAACCCTTAAAACGGGTGGTATTGGAACAGGGCGGCATGACCAGGGCTGATGCCAGCGGCAGTGAAGCCATATTGAATGCTAAAGAAATTGCACTTTTGATTTCATTTGCTGAACAATTGCCCCAAAGATTTCCCATACTCCTGGATGATGCAGATCAGGAGGTTCCTGCTGATGTTGAGTTTGGGTTTTATAAAGACAAACTAGTGCTGTTTCAGATTCGACCCTTTCTGGACGATTTTCTGTCACAGCATGACAATTACCTTGCCTTGCTGGATCGGCAATTTAACAATCAAAAAAAGGTGATAAATGATTTAACCAGGATAGCTTTAACCGGGATACCTGAAAAGGAAGTCCCATGAAGCATTTTGTTTATCTTTTCATCCTGGTCCTGGTCCTGGGAGGAGAAAAATTTTTACAGGCCTATCCTCTGGACGGATATCTTAATACTAATATTCAACGTCTGGAAGGGGTGCTAAAGGTACAGCAGGGAAAGATCCCGGGGAAAAAGCTTTCAGCCGGCGCTCTGCTTGATACCCAAAAAGTGGATCTGCGTCTAATAAATCATACAGAAATGCAAATCCCGGCCCCTGATGCCGAACTAACAGCTAAAATTCTGGCATTGCTGGGAGAGGATGCAAAGGAATATGGTATTGCAGTGCTGGATATTACGGAACCAAAAGCACCTCGGTATGCCGCATCCCAGGGAGGTTTTAAGGCAAACCCGGGAAGTGTGGGAAAGCTCATTGTTGCTTTGGGTGTTTTCCAGGCTCTTGCTGATATCTATCCTAAAGACCTGGAAAAACGGCTGGACATATTGAGAACCACAATGGTCAGGGCTGATACCTTTATCCAAAATGATTCTCACAAGGTTCCTTTTTGGGCTGGGGGCAACAAGGCCATTCAATATCGACCCATCCGCCAGGGGGACAGGGCAAGCTTATGGACCTGGCTTGACTGGATGATGTCTGCCAGTTCCAATGCTGCTGCCGCCATGGTACAAAAGGAATTGTTGCTCATTAACAGGTTTGGCAAAGATTATCCGGTTGCAGAAAAGGTTTCCCAATCTTTTTTTAATGAGACCCCTAAAAAAGATTTAGGAGCATGGTTCACAAAAAGCATTCAAGACCCCATAACCCGCAACAATTTAAATCTGAAAACCTTTCGCCAGGGGTCTTTTTTTACCAGGAAAGGAAAGAGCAATGTGCCGGGTACTACAAGCTATGCCACCCCTAAGTCCCTGATAGAGTTTTTGCTGAAGCTTGAGCAGGGGAAACTGGTTGATCCTTTTTCCAGCAGGGAAATCAAACGGCTTATTTACATGACGGCCAGGCGTATCAGGTATGCGTCATCACCAGCACTTTCAGGGGCTGCCGTATATTTTAAGTCCGGGTCTCTGTACAAGTGCAGGCCGGAATCTGGATTTGTCTGTAAAAAATACCAGGGCAATGAGTTGAACCTGCTTTGTTCTGTTGCCATTGTCGAGCATCCGGCATCCAGGCCCAGGCTCCATTACATGGTGGCAGTGATCTCCAATGTTCTGCGTAAAAATTCAGCCCTGGCTCACCAGACTTTAGCTACACGGGTGCATAGGCTTATGGAAAAAGATTATGAAAAAAGTGAGTCTATTTCCGGGAAGGAGCATTCTCAAAAATGAGCTTGTCCATGGACACGATCAGATCACTTAGCCATTGACCGCCCATTGGATTGTTGGCCATGGCCACGGCAATATAGCTGCGATTATTACGTTCTATGATGGCACTGTCGGAATGAAAAGATTTCCAGGTGCCGGATTTGCGAAAGATATTAGATTCAGGGTAAACAGACTGAATACCTTTGACAAATTTATGGTTGATGGCAGGCTCGCCTAATATGGATTTCATCAGGCGGCTGTATTCCGGGGTGACCAATTGTCCTGTTTCCAGCATAAAGTAAAAGCGTGCAACCTGTAAGGCAGTGGCACCATGGGAAAGATTATTGACGGGGTCTCGTTTCCAGGCACCAGCCCTGGCATATTCTTTGCCCACCCATAATCCACCGTTTCTTAAAGGATCGTAGAGTTTGTACCGGGGGGATTGAAGCAGGTCGGCAAGGTAATCTTTGCCTACTCGATTGAGCATGGTTGTTGCTGAATGGTTAGAGGAATTACGGATCATCCGGGTCAGGGTCTGCTCTGTACTCCTGTCCAGGGTCATCTCATTGTTGGAGATACGATCAAAGGCCCCGAGGAGAATGGCAATTTTGGGCAGACTGGCCGCATACATCATTTCATTGGGGTTGATATATGCATGCCGGGGTTCAAAAGGATTCGTAATATCCACAAGAGCTATGGTCAGATTTTTGCCGGCTGCTGCCTTGGAAAGGTTTAATTGTTCCAGAGCTTGTTCCAGGCCTTTTTGAAGTTTTGTGTCGCAAATTGTGTCCAGCAGGTCCGGGGATGGAGATGCCTGGATACCTGGAACTATCAACAATAAAATTAAAATGACAAATTGTGCAATTGTCTTCATAATCTGTTATAAATACTAAAAAGGATATGATTTTGCAAGATAATAAAATATCAATAGATCAGGATCTTGAGTGCAACGGAAAATTTATAGCCCTGCGAAAGCTAGGAATCCGGTCTTCATTTTTGTTTGTTAATTTCTTTTTGATTATCACTGCATATTACCAGCTGAAACCGGCCAGCCGTTCTTTATTTCTCGAGGCCATGGGAGCCAGGCAGCTTCCCTGGGTATGGATACTTACAGCATTGGCAACTGTTATTTTTGTCGGTTTTTACCACCAGATGGTCAGGCGGTATGCAAGGATTAATGTGGTTTTGGTGACCTGCCTTGTTATCAGTGTTTTGTTGATATTGTATCGATTTGTACTAAATTCTCCGGGCCCGGCAGTCGTCATTGGATTTTATGTCCTTGTGGACATTATCGGGGTGGTGCTGGTTGAACAATTCTGGAGTCTTGCAAATGCTATTTACACAACCCGTGAAGGGAAATCATGGTATGGATTTGTCGGCACGGGAGGCCTTGTGGGCGGGGTGGCCGGAGGTAGTATTTCAGCTCTTCTGGTAAGTCATACAGCCCTTGAAACTAAAGACCTTTTATTGACAGCATCGGTAACTATTTTGATAATCGCCTTCCTGACTTGGACCATGGGCCGCCTGGGCATCTATTGTGAGTCTGCAAATGTGACGAAAATGAGATCAACGCGTCATAACAGTCTGGGAAAACTTCTGGAAAACCGTTACCTGGTTCTGATGGGGGGTATTTTATTATTGGCACAATTGGTATCTCCTTTGGTTGAATATCAGTTTTTAAATACAATTGAAGAAGCATTTTTAGACACAGAAGCCAGGACTGCCTATCTGTCAGCATTTTTCAGTGTGATGAGTCTTGTTTCCATTGGGATTAATCTTGGGATCACTCCTTTGGTACACAAAAAGTTCGGGACCATTACAGGCCTTTTGGTACAACCTGTTATGATTAGCTGCTGCTCATTTTTTTTTATGATGATTCCCACCAGTTTTTTAATCAGCGCAACCAAGATCAGTGACCGAAGCCTGTCCTATTCCATTAACCGTGCATCAAAAGAATTGCTCTATGTTCCCATTGATCCCGTTCTCATTTACCAGGCAAAGGCGTGGCTGGATATGCTTGGGTACAGATTGTTCAAGGTGTTCGGTTCTTTTATCATTCTGCTGGTCACAAGATGGCTGCCCGTTTCCATGGGCATTGTCCAGCTCAGCTGGCTCGCCATACTGTTCAGCTGTATATGGGTTTTTCTTGTCATGGTTTTGAGGCAGGAATACCGGGAAATGGTTAAAAATGAGGATTAGGGCTCACTCAAAATTGGTAATTAATTTTTGAGTGAGCCCAGAGTGTTTCACAACCTCTGGATCATATATAAAAATGTGGGAAACCGGCTAAGGGATTTTAGTTTATAAAAATCATAGAGTCCCTGCCGTGAAGGGCTGTTGAATTTTAATGGAGACAGGTAGATACATCCCTTGGGTTTTGTCCTGTTTACGCTTTTTCTGATAAGGGTCATTAAAGACTCGTAGTGGGAGTCCGGCAGGGTTTCATCCATGACAAAATTGCAGGTGATTTCTATATTGGAAAATGTGTCATTTATGGTCTGTATCTTTTCAAATGCCTGCCCCACTTGTTTTTTGGTGACAGGTTTGCCCAGAAGATCCAGGGTTGCCTGATCATAGGATTCAAGACCGATATTGATAAAGGTTTGAAAGGGAAGGCCATTGAGCCTTTCAAAAAAGAGTTTGCCTGCATTTAAAAAAGAATCCACACTCCCGAACATGAACAAAAAGTTTTCTTTCATGTATGAAGATTGGAACTCAAAACCATCAAAAGCCTTCTGCACGGTATTAAGAATCAATTCACAGGGAGCGTTTAACGCATCATGCTCTCCTAAAAATATGGCATTGAAATTGACAATGTCCTGACTATACAACTGCCTGAGTTGGGTGATCTGATTGTCAATATCCTGTTTGGATCGTATTAAAAATTTCTTTTTATTTTTAATTTTGCAAAATTGACATTTATAAAGGCAGCCGTCACAAATGGTTATAGGGATTATATTATAGTCAACATGCCGGGCATCGGGTGGCATCACAGTGACCCTTGATCCGGATATGTCAAACAGGCTTTGAGATTTTTCCTGCAACTTTTCAGGGGTTTGCTGTTGGATGGATTGAATCCATTGAGAAAATTCAACGGGTATGCCGGTAACCGGCAATTGTAATATGATTTCATGCCAGTTTTTTACAATACCATTTATTTCATTTTCTTCAAAAGGTCTGCCGCCCAGAAGCGAATTTGTTGGATACATAAGATTGGGAAGATAATATTCACCCAAGGCCTCAAAAACTCCTGAATACCCTCCCGTGGAATAATAAACCCAGTCATTTCCCATGGTTCGTTTAAGCCATTCTGATGGATTGAGCCAGGATTTTTTTTTTGATTTTATATGCCGGATCTCATGGATGAGATTAAATTCAAAAATATAATCACAGGTTTCAAGTTTTGAAAAAAGACCATATTTCACCGGGAAACTCACCTTTGTATATTCACTGGCACCACGAATATTCAATTCAATTGAAAGTTCCCGGCAAGGTTTTCGATTTTTAAATGTTAGCGTCTTATGATAATTTATGTCCAAGGGTTCAATTGCCTTTAAATTTTTAATGATCTGTGTTTACAATTGAATTTGTCACATGACAATCATTTTTTAAAGAGATTCAATAAAATATCAACCCCCAGAATGCTGGATATGGTTTAATTTACTCATAATATTCGCCGTCTTGAACCTTAATGTTTCTGGATGCATAGGTCTTCATGTCAGCATTGTGCGTGACAACGACAATGGTGTACCCGCCCATATTCAATGATTTTAAAAGCATCATAATCTCCTGGCTTGTGCTGGAATCAAGATTGCCTGTAGGCTCATCTGCCAGGATAATAGGTGGTTTTTTAACAATCGCCCTTGCAATGGCTACTCTTTCCTGCTCTCCCCCGGAAAGTTGATCTGGAAGGCGATGGGCTTTTTCAGACAGGCCGACCCGATCAATCACATCCAAGGCCATCTGGTTTTTAATTTTATTTTTTTGGGAGGTGACAGCCAGAGGCAGTTTAACATTTTCCAGTACGGTTAGATAGGGAATCAGTTGAAAAGACTGGAAAACAAACCCGATATATTCGCTTCTGAAATCTGCCCTTTGTTCATTGGAAAGGGCATAGAGATCCAGAGAATCCACTATAATCCTGCCTCGTGTGGGTTGATTGAGCGCACCCATGGCTGCCAAAAGAGTACTTTTTCCTGATCCGGATTGCCCCATGATGGTGATAAATTCTTCGTCATCAATGAAAAAATCCATTTTTTTTATAGCACTGACCTTTGTATCACCGCTAAAGTAATCCTTGCCCAGTCCTTTGATTTCAATTAAATGGTCTGTGTGTGTCATCATGTTTTACTCGCTTTTTTTATAATGCCCTCAGGGCTTCACTTGGGTCCATATTACTGGCTTTAACTGCCGGATAAAGGCTTGCCAGAAGACTTAAAGCCACAGCCATAAGTGTGGACACAATTCCAAGATTGATATTGATTCCAAAAAATATACCGTCTTTCATCACCAAGGGTATAATTCCCCAGGCAAGAAGGTTTCCAATACAGAATCCAGTAAGGCCACCGATTACACCAAGTACCATTGCCTCCAAAAGGATGATCTGCATCACATGCCCCTTTCTAAACCCGATAGCCCTGAAAATACCAATTTCCCGGGTCCGTTCATTAACAGACCCCATCATGGTGACAAGGACCAGAAGGGATCCGATGAAAATAACAATAATGGAGATGCCAAGACTGAAGGATTTAAACATTTCAATGGATTGCATTTTAGACATTACTGCCTGTTTCATGGCAGTGACCTTGGCATTGGGAAATTTTTCGGCAATTTGAAGGGTCAGTTCGTTAATGGGACACCCCCTGCAAAAAGCTGCAATTTCAACCATGGAAAGTTTGCCATCTTTTCCCAGGACTTTCTGACTGACTTTAAGATCGGCAATTATGGCATTGTCCTCAGATGAGCCTGTTGATTTTAATATCGTAGAAATTTTAAAGAGTTTGTTGGAAAGTTCAAAAGTTTGACCTGTCTTAACCCCTAAAAATTTGGCCACTTGAGACCCCAATATGACCTCATCATCTTTTTGCGGAAAATATCCATTTGTTTTTTGCCACCAGGTTTTTAAGGACAGTTCCTCTTTGAACACAACACCCATCAAAAGAACCTTTTTATCATTGACCACCACGGGACCTAAAACTTTGGGCGCGACAATGGAAAGACTTTTTGCATTTTTGATAGACCGGATATGGGTCAGCCTGTCCTGATCAAATTCTTGAACTTTATAATTTACACCACCCACATAAATACCACCGTAGCTCAAGGATAAATTCTCACTCTTGGGCGTCATGATAATGTTGGCACCAAATTTGTTTAACCGTTTCTCAATATTTTGGGTCATGCTCTCTGTTATGGACAAAAGAGTTACTATGGTGGATATTCCGATAACCAAACCAAGCACCAGGAAAAGCATCTTTGCTTTTTTTCGTAAAATATTGCCAAAAGATATGTTATGGAGTTTCACCTTTTCTCCTCCTCCTTTTTAAGTAATTTTTTGCGCTGTCGATGATTCATCTGGTTGAGCAGTGTGGCATTCAGGTTTTGACGGGTAAATACTGACTTAATTGTACTCAATTGAATTTTTTGCCGATCATAAGTTACTACAAGCCGTGTATTGTGCCTGTCTCTTAAAGCATTTTTTACACCTTCAATGGCCAGGGTCTGTCTGATCACCTCATCAGACCATGTAGATCCCTTGTCCATTTTGAATATGGCATCTTCCAAATTTCTGGTGGTAATATAAGAGAAAACCTGTGGCACAGTGGCAAGGCTTAAGCCTGAAATAATGACCAGGCAAGTGATCAACACAATTGTGTAAAATCCCATGCCTCGGCTTTTAATCCCCAGAACCTTTTTCCTTTTATCTTTATATTTTTCAAAATTGTACATATTGCGGCCTTCCTTTTATGGACTGAAGATTTTTAATATTTTGGCGATAAAACCATCAGAGGGACTTCTCCATCCCTTTGATTCCATTGACACTGTTTTTTGCCGATCATATTCGCTTTTCAAAGCAAGCCTTGCCGGTTTGCCAATAGAAGTCATGGCGACTGTAATTTCAACATCCCTAAGAATGGTTTTGTGATCAACTATCACCATTTTTTTATCGATATTTGCCAGCATGCCACGATAACCTTCTAAATTTTTTAATTTGGCATCGATTTTCCTTATGCAGGAACCACAGGAAATGTTGTCTACTATAAAAACCGATCTTAGAGAATCTTCAGCCCCGGCAGATAAGTTGAAAATAATAAAAAAGACAAACAAAAAGCTGGACATCAAAACACTTTTTTTAAACATTTTAAGCCTTCCTTTTTAACGGGTTGTAATGTAAATGACAGATTGTATAATTCAAAAGACTGCTTAATTGTCAGATGCTGTATTTTTATACATATTATGCAATACAAGCTTGATAGCTGCATACGGCACCAGGAATAATGTTACGCTTAATAATTTTAATTCAGTCATGCCATTTAAATTTTCCAATACAAATTCTTGTTTTGTTAATCCAAACCAGGCGGAAAAATATTGATAACCAAAATCACCGCATGTCAAAAGCCAGACAAACCAAATCATCAAAATTAAAACTGAAAAGGCAAAGCACCTGATTAGAACTTTGGCACATACATGTAAAATCTGAGAAGTTTCATTTTCTGTTTTTTGATTCATAAGATATCTCCTTAAAAATTGTTTTAAACCCATAAATAATGCATTAGAGTGTCAAAATAGAACCCAGAATCAGCGATCCTGATAAAAATTGACACTTGAATAATCATCGTGCAAGCAGTATGTCGTAACTGGATTGAAAATGTCGTAAATGGATTTGACAAAAAAAAATATAATGGAGTATAAGCACTTGATGTTTAAGAATTTTAAAGGACAGTTAAATTTGAATTCTATTTTAGATTATGTGCAAACTCCAATAGAAAATTACCCGGATGCCTCAACTTTCCGGCAATCCATTTACGTTGTAGAAGCCGGTTTGATTTGTATATTTAGTTACTTATGGTTGGAATACACCCAAATGGATGGATTGTTCAAATCTGTCTATCCCATAATCATTGCAACAATTATTATTATTTCTCAATATCTGGTTGTAGAATTTGGTGGACGGCTGATATACAAACATTGGCAGCCTTTTAAAATTAATATTGGAAAATTCTGGGGACTTTCTTTTGTCGGTGTCTTTTTTGGCTTTACCATGGTGTATTTTAATGCACAATGCATTGGTATTGAAAAACTTTATCCGGATATATTCTATTTTTATACAGAGCATCCTGCCCCCTTGCCAAGTCGGTTAGCAGTCTTCTACAAAATAATTCTCATTCCCTGGATGGTTGCAACTTTTCTGCTTACGCAAGGAGTGCTGAAAAAACAATTAGAAAAAGAACTTGCCGAAATCAAACAAATCAATGATAAACTTGAAAAAAAGAAGCAGGAAATTCTACCTGAAAATAAGCCTGTTTACATTGAAGAGCCCATTTCAAAAGATGAGGATGAAAAAAAATCAACACATTTTGAAACAACTTCAGAGGATGGTTTTAAAAAAATCGCTTTTATCGATATTTATTATATTGCTGTGAAGGATCATTATTGCCAATTGGTGATCAATAAGGAGGGAGAGCTGCACAAAGAACTTTTGCGGTTATCTCTAAAGCAAGCCATGGCAAAACTGCCTTCCGACTATTTTGTACAGGTTCATCGTTCCTATACTATTAATCTACAACATGTACTAAAAATTAATAAAAAAGGGCAGGCCTTTCAATTATTGATCCGTGGAACCAATGATTTTATCCCAGCCTCCAGGCATCGCGCCCAGGAATTTTTACCCAAAATTAAAAAAATCTTAGGTTAACTTCATGTTCATTCCAAAACTGAATTATCCGAATTCAAATGCTGTTTTTGTAACCAAAGGTTTAAAAAATAAATGAATAGAAATTTTACATCCGGGTTTGTTGCGAGTTTACCTGTAGCCGCAAGTGTGAGCGCTTATGGAAGCGTACTTGGGGTACTTGCTGCACAAAAAATGCTTTTATGGACCGAATTGCTATTTATGAATCTTGCTGTTTTTGCCGGTTCTGCCCAATTTGTAATGATAGACATGTGGAACCCACCGCTCCCAATTATTGAAATCACTTTAGCAGTATTGGTCATTAATTTAAGATATCTCTTGATCGGCGCATCTTTGAGGCCGGTTTTCAAGGGTACAAGCCTTAAACATAAATTTGCCTTTATGCATCTTGTTGGAGATGAAAACTGGGCGGTGACCATGGCGGCTTACTACAGGGAAAAGGTAAATACATATTATCTTTTAGGCAGTGGCGTATGTGTTTTTATTGCCTGGTGCACAGGAACCCTTTTAGGACATAGCCTGGGTGCTGCAATCAGTAATCCTGAAGTCTATGCCTTGGATTTCGCATTTATAGCTGTTTTTACAGCCCTTGTTGTTAGCATGTGGAAAGGAAAACAAAATATTGTGCCGTGGTTGATTGCAGCCCTGCTATCCATTGCCGCAGAAAGAATATTACCCGGGAAATGGTATGTTTTGATTGGTGGAGTGGGGGGAGCTATGGTTGAAGCACTTTTATACCGGGAGAAAACTCATGGAACTGATTAGCAATGATACAACAATCATTTTTACAATTATATGTTCAGCAATAGTAACCTATTCACTCAGGATTGGAGGTCTGCTCCTTTCAGAGCGCCTTCCTGAAATAGGACGGTTTAGAGTATTTATGGATGCACTTCCCGGCACACTTTTATTATCATTGATAGCTCCCGGAATAGCATCTTCAGGAATTTATGGAGGTGTGGCAGCCGTTGCTACAGCCGGATGCACTTACAAAACTGGGAATGTGTTTTTGTCAATGATCATTGGTGTGGGAATTGTTGCATTGAGCCGTCAATTCATATAGATACGTACGGCTCTTTGTTGGATTTTTATGGAATTTATTAACAATAAATATTATTTTACCGAGATTTAATTATGAGTTTTTGCGATCGGCTTGGATTTAAGACAGTTGAATCATTTTATGAACCAACAACGGATGCAGGCTACGGGTTGATGATAAGAGAACCTTACTCTGAACAGGTATAATAATCCCTTGAATACCGGATTTAATTGATATAAATCATATTATTAAATACATTTTAAAGAAATAATATCCAAAGAGATTTAAACTACAATATTTATAGAGGACAAATATGTTTGCTGATT
>Ga0233429_1001938_pt1 | contig 22838 bp, 20 predicted proteins | sample SI_118_April2016_3_FD_179879 | JGI IMG/M metagenome (GOLD analysis project Ga0233429, IMG submission 179879) | Seawater microbial communities from Saanich Inlet, British Columbia, Canada - SI_118_April2016_135_MG | ecosystem: Environmental > Aquatic > Marine > Inlet | place: Canada: British... | reverse complement strand
GGCATCTCTGCGAAAAGATGGGTCCTCAATCTCCCGGACAAGTGCCCAGCCGAGCTTATACTGCCGTAATGCGGACGGATAGCGAGACACTGTCCATTCTTTGATAGCCAGAGACATTCTCAGAATAGCCAACTGAGCATGTAAATCAAGGGCTTCGGCACGTCGAATGGCATCTGTCACAATGGATCGAATCTTCTTTAAATCTGCTGGATTCGAGATTTTTAAATAATGGATAGTTGTCTCTATCAAGAGCAGGTCTGTTTTTTCTCCCTCCAGCTTGCCCAGATCTTTTATCGCTTTCAGGTAATAGGTGTGAGCCTTGTTAAAACGAAATTCCTTGCGACAACGGTCACCGGCTAACACCAATTGACGGCAGCCATTCAGATCATTGGGGAGTTCCAATAGATGATCATCTAGATCGTGATCGACACCGGCTAGATCTGGAAGCTCCCTGAATATAATGTCGGCTGCCTGTTGATGGAGAAGCTGCTTTTTTTCAGTTGAAATTGATCGATACAATCTGGATTGGAAATTCTTGTCACGGAATCGATAGGAACCGGCTGTCGTCTTCTCCAAATGCCCTTTCTTCTGTTCCTCATCTAGAATCTCGATAATGAGAGATGCTTTTCGCTGGCTCATCTCCAGTAGCCAGTCAATGGAAAATTCTTTTTTAAATATTGAAGCTGGTAGGAGAATATCGTTCAGGTATTTCACAGTCCCTCTTTTTTATTCCGTTAAGACAGTAAGGTACAGCAATTAATATAGAATGTTAGGAATAATTTGTGGCCAGTTGTTCTCGGCCTTCCGTTTTGTGCGGTCATCCTAAGGAAAGGGATCGTAGAACGTCAAGAGTAATTAACAAATATTGGTGAATTCACCAATATTTGTGAGACCGGTTTTACTGGCTCGATTCGCCTATAGATAAAAAACAGCATAAATACAGATAGATAAGACATAATATCTAATTGGCATATATCTCGCACACAGCAAGGCCACATAACACATATACCATGCAACCAAAATCAACTAACGGAACAGATGAAAGAAATTTTATGCCCCATGCCGGGAAAGATTCTTGAGATAACCGTACAACTGAATGACCGTGTCATCAGTGATACCCAAGTGATGATTCATGAAGCGATGAAGATGGAAAACCCAATCGTAGCAGGTTGCGAGGGAATTGTTCGAGAAATTCTCGTCGGCCCGGGAGATGCTGTCGAGACAGGGCAATTATTGGTTACCCTGGATTAAGGGTCGGCTCAAAAATTACTCGAGTGTTTCTCATTGGTGTTAAAGAAACACGTTGCTGTGGCATTTTGTCTGCAAAATGTCCAGCCTTTATGGGACTTTTGCGGACAGATTATGCCAAGTTATTTTTGTACGATCCCTATGCAGGGCCCCGTGCAACTTGGCAATGTAGCCACGATGACCGGGTTGGTGACAATTTCCCGCAGAACGAAAACTGCGCCTGTAATTACAATCGAACTGGAAATGAATTGATGGGAATAAGAGACGATATCGAGGAACTGCAGAGACGGAAAGAGAAAACCCTGAAAATGGGTGGTGAACAGAAAATTGAGTTGCAACACAGTCGTGGGCAGCTGACGGCTCGAGAGCGAATTGATCAATTGCTTGATCCGGATTCATTTTTCGAAGTCGGGGCGCTGGCCCATTCCGATGTTCCAGGCATGGAGGAGCGAACTCCGGCTGACGGCAAAATCGATGGTTATGGAACGATCGACAATCGCCCCGTAGCAGTTTGTGCTAATGATGTGACTGTTCTCGCAGGAGCGGGTGGCCGTGTGGGTCACAAGAAAGCGGCTGAGATATTAGCCAAAGCAATGGAAAAAGGATTTCCCTATATCAATCTCGGCGAAGCTGGAGGAGCCAGAATTCCTGATATTCAAGGTTCCGATGGCATGAGTTCTATGACCATCGGCATAAAATCCGGGCGGCGATTTCGAAAGATTCCCATGGTCGCTACTCTGGCAGGAGATTGCTTCGGAGACCCTTCTTGGATGGCAGCACTGGCCGACTTTGTAGTACAGATCAAAGGCTCCTGTTTTGCGGTTTCCGGACCCCGGGTTTTGGAGATTGCGACAAATGAAAAGGTCAGTAATGAGGAGTTGGGAGGCTGGAAACTGCACGCGAATGTCACCGGACAGATTGATCAGGCAGCAGAGGATGAAGCGGACTGTTTCAGGATTGTAAAAGAGTTCTTGTCTTATATGCCGTCCAATGCCAATGAGCTACCACCAGTGATTGAAGGGGATCCGGGGGCTGCTTCCCGGCAGGAACGGTTGTTGGACTTGATTCCCGAACGTTCCAACCAATCGTACGATATGACACTGGTGCTGAAAACATTGGTGGATAATGAGACTATTTTCCAACTTAAACCGGATTATGATCCAAGCGTTATCACCTGTCTGGCGCGGATTGATGGACAGACCGTCGGCATCATTGCTAATCAGCCCTCGCGTTTTGCGGGTGCGATGGGTCCTGACGGGTGTGACAAGTGTACCAGTTTTATCTGTTTGTGTGACTCCTTCAACATCCCATTGCTGTTTTTACATGATATCCCGGGATTTTTTGTGGGCAAAGAGGCGGAACGTAAGAAGATGCCCGGTAAGATTATCAATTTTATTCAGGCTCTCTCGAGTGTGACGGTGCCTAAAGTGTCTATAGTGATCCGAAAATCATATGGCATGGCGAATTGTAATATGTGTGGTGCCAATATGGGGGCGGATTTTCTCTATGCCTGGCCTGGGGCCGACATCAGCTTTATGGGACCAGAGGTAGCGACAAACGTTGTTTTTGGAGCCAAAATTATGGCAGCAGAGAACCCTGAAGAGATGCGGGCCAAGGCAATAGAAGAGCTGAAACTGGGGAGTGCGCCATGGCGGGCTGTCGGTCTGGGATTGATAGACGATGTGATTAATCCGTTGGCCACGCGAGATATTATCATCAAGTCTCTGGTAGTGGCACGGGGCAGGAATAGCGGCATGAGTGAGCGATTGCTGGCGAGCTGGCCGACGACCTTTTAACCTACATTATCAGATACTTGTCGAACTTCAATTTCAGTGTAGATTAAAATTAATACTTGACGTAGAAAAAACAAGCCCCTAAGATTCAGCCTGCAACCGATTATGTTGATTATTTGTCTGCCTCATGCCACAAAGTGTTTCTCAAGGGGCAGAATGATTCAACAATGACCAAGGGTCGGCTCAAAAATTAGTCAAGTGTTTCCCATCGGTGAAAAGGAAACACGTTGAGTTCACATTCTATGTGCAAAATGTCCAGTGTTTTGGGAGCTTTTGCAAATAGATTATGGGTTGGCTCAAAAATTACTTGGCATTTTGTCCTCAAAATGTCCAGTCTTTATGGGACTTTTGCGGACAGATTATGCCAAGTTATTTTTGTACGATCCCTATGTGAAGTTATTTATGAGCGATCCCTAAGGCTTTAGGCACTGAGTAGGAGCTGCGACGGCAAATTTTATGCGTTGATCATGTCGATGTCAACGACTTTTTGACCGGGCCAATTGGTTACAAAAAGTCCATCTGGGATTCAGGCAAAAACGATAGTAAAAAAGGCTAAAATACGGATTATGGAGAAGACCTCTCAAACAGAATTGCTTCAACTTAAGTCTCTGAACTTGAGCTTTGGCGGTGTGTCAGCTCTCAATCAGATTGATTTAAGCATTTACGAGGGCGAATTACTCGCCTTAATTGGTCCTAACGGTGCCGGGAAAACCTGCCTGCTAAATTGTATCAATGGATTCTATAAACCGGATACGGGACAAATTAAATACAAAGGCCGAGACATTACCTCGGTACCTCTACGTAACCGGGCACATCTGGGAATCGCCCGCGTATTTCAGGGTATTCAGTTATATGAGGGGCTTTCGACGCTGGATAATCTGTTGGCAGGGGCTCATTTTTTTATTGATTATAATATTCTGTCTGCTTTCTTATATGTCGGTAAAGCAAAACGCGAGGAGATCAGGCAAAGAAGGAAGGTGGAAGAAATTATTGATTTCCTGGAGATCGAGCATGTCCGCAAAAAACGGGTTGGTGAGCTACCCTACGGGCTGCAAAAAAGGATCGATCTGGGCCGGGCGATGGCGATGTCTCCGGACTTGCTTTTACTGGATGAACCCATGGCTGGCATGAACCTCGAGGAGAAAGAAGATATGGCTCGCTTCATCCTTGATATTCACGAGGAGTGGGGCACAACGATCGTTTTGGTCGAGCATGACATGGGGGTTGTCATGGATGTGGCGGATCGTCTGGTTGTCTTTGATTTTGGCCAAAAAATTGCGGAAGGGACACCGGACGAAATCAGTAAAAATCCAAAAGTAATAGGTGCTTATTTAGGAGTGGAAGTGTGAATATGTCGAACACGGATGCCAAGAATAATTTGGATACTTTGCCGAAGATACTTATTGAAAACTATAACCAGTGTCCGGGTCGGGTTGCGATGCGCAAAAAAGATTTTGGTATCTGGAACCCGTATACATGGGGCGATTGTTATCAGAATGTCAAATATTTTGCTCTGGGCCTCAAAGATCTTGGATTTCAGCTTGGAGACAAGGTTAGTATCGTTGGTGATAATGAACCGGAATGGTATTGGGCGGAGTTGGCGGCTCATGCCCTGGGCGGGACATCAGTGGGTTTATATGTTGATGTTATTCCCGAAGAAGTGCTGTACATTGTGGATAACTCGGACAGCACATTTGCGGTGGTTAAAGACCAGGAACAAGTAGATAAATTTCTTGATATCATCGATGAGCTGCCGGACTTAAAAAAAATTATATTCTGGGATCCCAAAGGAATGCGGGCATATCTTGAAGATCCCAGAGTCGCTGACTTTTATGACGTCGTCAAAATTGGCCGAGATTATGAGGAGAAAAATCCCGGTGTTTTCGAAGAAAGTGTTGCCAAGGGTAAGGGCACGGATATCGCTACGATCAGCTACACTTCAGGAACGACTGGCCTGCCCAAAGGGGCTTTGATCAGCCATGATTACCTGATTAAAGGATCAAAGCGGATGGCGAAAATCAATCCCTGGTTTTCCACGGATGAGTATCTCTCATTTGTACCTCTGGCCTGGATTGCCGAACAACTCTTTATGGTGGCCTGGCTTCTTTGGCGGGCTCCGGTGAATTACCCGGAATCACCGGATACTGTGATGGAGAATATCAGAGAAATCGGCCCCCAGTTTCTACTGTTAGGCCCCCGGCAATGGCAGGGACTTGTGGCCATGGTGCAGATGAAAATCAACGATGCGGTCTTTTTTAAACGATGGCTCTACAAGGTGTCGATGGCGATTGGGTATCGCTACGCAGAGCATTATTACGAAAAACGCGAGAAACCACCACTACATGTGTCTGTACTATATAAGTTGGCCAGTTGGAGTTGCCTGATGCACATCCGGGATAATCTGGGGCTGAGTAAAGCCAGAGTGGGTCTGACGGGTGGTACAGCGCTGGGGCCAGATGTTTTTCGCTGGTTTCAGGCCATTGGTGTGAACATCAAAGAAGCTTATGGACTGACTGAAGTAAATCCGGTGTCCTCCCATGCTGAGTGGTCAAAGCCTGGCACTGTCGGACCCGTTACTCCCGGTTCGGAAGTTAAAATATCCGCGACAGGCGAAGTGTTAGTCAAAGCAGACCCGATCTTCAGTGGATATTATAAACAACCTGAAAAGTCAGCCGAGGCGCTGGAAGATGGATGGGTCAAAACCGGGGATGCCGGCGTATTTGACGAAGACAACCATTTGGTTATTCTGGATCGTTTGAAAGATATGCTGCCGCTGAAAAACGGCGAGAAATACTCACCGACCTATATTGAAAACCGTTTAAAATTCAGTCCCTATATTAAGGATGGCATGGTGGTTGGTGGTGAGGATCGAGATTTTTTGTTTGCCATCATTAACATCGATTTTGACAATGTCGGACGCTGGGCAGAAAAAAACGGTTACCCCTACACGACCTTTGTCGATTTATCGCAAAAAAAAGAGGTCTACGATCTCATTTTGCAAGATGTTGAGAGGGTTAACAAGAATCTGCAAGAGAGTGCCAGGGTCTGGCGATTCTCACTGCTGTATAAAGAATTTGACCCGGATGAAGGGGAACTCACAAAAACCCGCAAACTCAGAAGGGCTTTTCTGGATGAAAAATTCAAGGATTTGATTAGTGCCGCCTATTCAAATTCATCAAGCGTGACCACTGAAGCTGAAGTGAAATATCGAGATGGCCGAACGGCCACAGTGAAAACTGAAATTAGCATCCGAGATTCGAAATAGGAGATCATCTGTGGAATTTTTTCTTCAATTGGTTGTGAGCGGATTTTTAACAGGATCCGTGTATGCTCTGATGGCGTTAGGCATCGTCATTATTTACAAGGCCTCCAGCGTGTTTAATTTTGCACATGGTAGTATCGTCGCTTTTGCCGGGTACCTGATGTGGCACTTACTGGTCAATCTTCAACTGTCTTTCTTCTTTTCGGTTTTGATCAGTCTTGTTGTCATCGCTGTTATCTCATTTCTCATTCAGCGCTTTATTCTCTATCCGCTGACGGGTCAATCGGTGCTGACGATAATTATGGCAACCCTGGCCTTAGCCGAGGTATTTTCCGGTTTCATCACCCTATTCTGGCCGGGCCCCGCCAGAACTTATCCTAAGTTTCTGCCCAGCAGTGTCTTTCAGCTGGGAACTGTCTTTATTACTTCAGAAGAGCTTGTTAATTTTGCTATCTGTGTCGTGGCATTTATTATTTTTATGTTCTTCTTCCGCAAAAGTAAACTGGGCCTGACGATGCGTGGAACTGCAGAAGACCACCAATTGGCCCGCAGCGAAGGGGTTAAGGTAGATCGAATATTTGTGCTCGCCTGGTTTATCGCCATCGTCATGGCAGGTATTGGCGGATTTCTTATGGCCCACATGCACGGCGTTAATCAAGAACCCTTGATCGCCATGGGCATGAAATCGCTCACCGTTGTCATCCTGGGTGGAATGGAGTCAATCCTGGGTGCCGTTATCGGGGGACTGGCTATCGGTCTTTTAGAAGCGCTCGGGGCCGGCTATCTTGATCCATTGGTAGGGGGTGGTGTGGAAGATGTATTCCCGTTTATTATCTTACTTGCTGTTTTACTAATCAAACCATACGGTCTTTTTGGATATAAAAGGATAGAAAGGGTATAACACTATGCTGAAGAAACCTTGCGGTACCTTCGATGAAACCTATGCGCAGGATATGTCTGTTATCCGCACCCCCTATCGGGGAGGATTGCTTATTCTTCTGTTTTTATTTCTTTTTGTTATTACGCCCCTGATTGCAGACAATTACGCTTTAGGGGTTATGAACCTGATTGGCATCTCTGTGATTGCCATGATGGGGCTGAATATACTGACCGGTTACTGCGGGCAGATCAGTATTGGCCACGTTGCCTTTATCGCTGTGGGCGCTTATACCAGTTCTATCCTCTCCCAGCATCTTGGGTGGCCATTCTGGGCAACATTTCCCAGTGCCATTTTGGTCAGTGGTCTGATGGGGATGGTTATTGGATTACCTACTTTGAGAATAAAGGGGTTTTATATCGCTATTTCCACACTTGCCTTTCATTATATCATTGTCTGGGCCATTTTGCATGGCGGTGATCTGACTAAAGGCGTTTGGGGCCTGCCCTGCGAATTTCCCGAATTGTTCGGTATCAGTTTCAATACAGAAAAAAAGATGTACTACCTGATCATGATTCTGGCTGTAATAGGGACTGTCTTGGCTTTTAACCTGGTTCGATCCAAGTTCGGCCGTGGTTTTGTTGCGGTACGGGATAATGATATTGCCGCAGAATTTATGGGCTTGAACATCTTTCGTCTGAAATCAATAGCCTTTATTATCTGCGCTATGTATGCCGGGGCGGCTGGATCCCTTTACGCCCATTACTTAGGCATGATAACCGTAGAACAATTCCCTTTAATCGACTCTATCTGGTATCTCGGTTTTTTAATTGTCGGAGGATTGGGAAGCATTAGTGGTGCCATATTCGGAGTGGTTTTTTATCGGTTGATTGCCCAGATCGTACTATTTGCGGCACCTATGATCAGTGAAGCGTTGCCATTCCTCTCAGTATCCGGTGTGGCCGGTTTTACCCAAATGTTGTTCGGCTTGGTGATTATTCTATTCCTGGTGCTCGAACCGCGTGGGGCTATTCACAGGTGGCAGTTAACCCTAACCTCATTTAGACTTTGGCCTTTTCCGTATTAACATGATCTAAATTTAACCTTTGGCAAAGAAAGGAGAAAAAAATGGAAAAAAAAGGAAAAATTACGAGTGTTGTGACTGTTCTGGTGTTATGGTTTGCCATACTTTTGTGCCTCGGTCAGACAGGATACGCCGGTGAGCCGGTGATTGCGATTGGTCATCTGCCACATTTTACCGGTGCTTACGGAGCAACCCAGGCCCCATTCGCTCCCGCTCAGGAAGATGCGATCGAATGGGCCAATAGTGTGAACTATGTCAAAGGAGCAAAATTAAAACTGGTTTGGGTGGATGGTGGGACTGATCCATCAAAATCTCTGGCCGGGTTTAAGAAAATGGCCGCCGGGAATCCGGCGCCTGTTGTGATCATTGGTGAATCCACAGGTATTGGCACAGCCCTGGTGAAAATGCACGCCAAAGCAAAAATTCCGGATGTGGAAGGCGGCATGAGCCTGGCAATGATCAAGCCACCATCATGGACCTTTGTGCAACCACCGCCATATGTCAATCAATTTGGTGCCTGGGTGGACTACTACCTCAAATATATCTGGAAAGGACCCGGAAAACCGAAATTCGCTTGGTTGACCTGGGACAATCCATTCGGTCGCTCACCCATGACCAAAGAAGCGGATCTCTATCTTAAATCTAAAGGGATTGAAATTGTAGCCCGAGAGTTCATTCCTAATGTACCCTCTAATACAATTGCTCAGGCCATGCGCCTGAAAAGATCGGGTGCCAATTTTACCTTCGGGGGCATGTATCCCTCCGCGCTGTCTGTCGTGCTCAAAGATATGGAAAAAATTGGTATGACTGGCACGGTAAGCATCGGGATGAGCTATGCCACCAATCTGGATGAACTCGTCAAATATGTCGGACCTCTGGCAAACGGAGTTCACATTGCCTCAATTGTGACCCTCGTAGAACAATGGCCAGAGAAAAGCCCGATGGTTCAGAAAATGTATGATAAGAAAAAGCGCACAACGAACAAGTGGGGATATGGTAATTGCTGGTCAAAATTCGCTATCGCTATTGAGGCTGTGCGTATAGCGGCTGAAAAAGTGGGTCCGGATAAGGTTGATGGGCAAGCAGTTTATAACGCATTGATCAGTATGAAGAATTTTGACGCCTGGGGAACCAGTCCTCCCGTTTCGTTTTCCAAAACCGGACGGGTGGCCATGAACTCAGTCGAGATTCAAGCTGTGGAAAATGGGAAGGTTGTCTCGAAGGGTTATGCGGATGCCCCGGATCTGCTACCGGGCGGCAAGGATGTTCCCAAATAATCTGTCTCAACGCCGGGAGGGTTTCGCGGAATTTTCCCGGTACCTTGAACCATATATGGACATAAAATGCTCACTTTAAATAATGTTGAGGTTATTTATAATAAGGTTATTCTAGTTCTGAGAGGGGTGTCCCTTGAGGTCGACCAAGGCAGTATCGTTGCTTTGCTGGGAGCCAACGGGGCGGGCAAAAGTACCACGCTCAAAGCGATCTCAGGCTTACTCAGCACCGAGCTGGGGGAGGTAACCCGCGGTCAGATCAGCTTTAATGAAGAACGCATCGATAAAAAATATCCGGAAGAGATTGCCAATCTGGGTATTCGCCAGGTCATTGAGGGGCGACGGCTGTATCCTCATTTGACCACGGAAGATAATCTGCGCATGGGGGCTTACCTCAACAAAAGCCGCTCGGATATCAAACGGCGTCTTTCGCAGATATATGATTATTTCCCGCGGTTGGCGGATCTGAGTCATAAAGTCAGTGGATATCTTTCAGGGGGTGAGCAACAAACGTTGGTGATCGGGCGCTCTCTGATGGCCCGTCCAAAAATTCTGATGCTGGATGAACCTTCATTGGGATTGGCGCCACTTGTGGTCAAAGAGATCTTCAGCATGATTGATCGCATCAACCAGGAAGAAAAAAATGGGATCCTGTTGGTTGAACAGAACGCTCAAGCGGCATTGGGTATCTCATCTTACGCTTATGTCATCGAAAACGGTCGCGTGGTGCTGGATGGTCCAGCCGATAAAGTCAGCGAAAATGAGGATGTGAAGGAGTTTTACCTGGGGCTGACGGGTGTGGGAAATAAAAAAAGTTACCGCGACGTAAAACATTACAAGCGCAGAAAGCGCTGGCTTGGATGATTGTCATCATGACGACGTCTTCTTTTGAAAAAGCAGCCAGACACTACGACTGTAGTTTGCATGACTTTATCTTCAATCTCCATCTGCTCTATTTTGTCCATTCGAACTATTTTTCTTCCAGTCAGAGGATTACAAGGGGAATGATTTATAATCAAGTATCTCCTTTGTCAACCTCTTGAGGGCACGAAGATTTTGAGACATTTAGCTGGCCGAATCTCAACGCCTGTTTAGTGTACGGAATTGTTGAGTGGTCAAGCTCGATTCATCTTTCCTTGAATAATTCTTCAATATCCCTGTAACTCAAAAAAACTTGAAGTACCGGAAAACGGTCTGGCGAAGGACACATTTTAGGAAATGAGGTCCACTGAAGGTTAGCTGAGATACAGTCCTGCTTCAGGGCCTTTGCAGGAAGGGCAAAATTAATGCGTACAGAATTTGGTGTGATTTTAGTTTTAAAACGAAAGGGAGACGCGATATGACATGGCAAGCTGAAGTTGATGAAATTAGATACCGCAAAAAACTGGCAGAGGGTATGGGGGGCCCGGTGGGCATTGAGAAGCAACGGACACGAGGTAAGCTGACCGTACGAGAGCGTTTTGCGCTGTTGGCCGATCCGGGTTCATTTCAGGAATTTAACGCGCTCACCGGCAGCGCTGTATATAAAGAGAATAAGCTTGATAGTTTTACACCAAAAGCGTCGGTTCACGGAATGTGCAAAGTGAACGGGAGGAAGGTGATTGTCAGTGGAGGGGATTTTACTGTTCGAGAAAGCCAAGCGGCCCTGATGATGGGCCTGGGCAGCGAACCTCGTCCCAATGAACGGGCGCGGGAATGGCGAATTCCTTATATAAGATTACTGGATGCGGTAGGTGGAAGTGTCAAATCGTTCGCTGATCTCGGCAGGACCTATTTGCCGGACGGCAATATCTGGAGCACTGTTGATATTGAGTTGTTGACCATGGTTCCTGTGGTTTCTGCCGTTTTGGGATCGGTGGCGGGCCTGCCTGCGGTTGAGGCATGCTTTGCCCATTTTAATGTGATGGTAAAAGGAATCAGCCAGCTATTTCCGGGTGGGCCTCCAGTTGTCAAAGCAGCCTTGGGGCAAGAAATCTCTAAGGAGGAGCTGGGTGGTGAACAGGTTCATGCGTATAAAAGCGGTGTGGTGGACAATCTGGCAGAAACCGAAGCAGAAGCATTGCAGATGATCAAGCAGTTTTTGAGTTATCTGCCTGACAACGTCTGGGAGATGCCACCTCATATTGAATCGAAGGATGACCCCGAACGATGCGATGAAGAACTGCTTTCCGTGATTCCGCGATCAAGGCAGCAACCGTACGACCCTTATTCAGTCTTAAAAGGTGCGCTGGATCTGGGGTCCTTCTTCGAGATCTCCCCATTATACGGTCGTGGCAGGATAACCGGACTGGCTCGGGTAAACGGCTATCCGGTTGGTGTTATGATTAACAATATAAAACACTTGGGCGGTTCGACGGATGTAGCAGCCGGGAATAAGGTGATACGCCTTTTACAGCTCTGCGAAACCTTCCATTTGCCGCTCGTTTCCTTTGTGGATGAACCGGGATTTATGGTGGGCCTTGAATCGGAGCTACAAGGCATCGAACGGGCCGGAGCAAGGTTGGTGACAGCGGTCTGCAGAAGCAAAATTCCCTGGATTTCTTTCATCATGAGGCAAGTTTATGGTGTTGGCGGTCAATGCCAGCATCGTCCTACCGGGATGTACCGACGCTATGCATGGCCCTCGGGGAGGTGGGGATCTATGCACGTGGCGGGTGGAGCGGCAGCGGCCTACCGCAGGATAATTGAATCTGCTGAAAATCCTGAGGAAAAACTGAAAGAGGTTGAAGAAATGCTAAAAACCCTGGATTCTCCTTTTAAGACCGCTGAAGCTGCAGGAACCGATATTATCGATCCGCGGGAAACCAGGTATTTACTGTGTGAATTTATTGATGAGTCCCAAAAGATTCTGAAAACTCAATTGGGGCAGACCGCAGCACCGTATATCCCTTAATGTATGAGGCATCATTAGAGGGCGTTGAAAAATACCCGCAACATCCGGTTGATCGGGATATTCCCACCCAAGCGTTTCCCATTGGTGTAAAGGAAACACGTTGGAAAAGCATCTTCTATGGAAATCCACACAAACTCCTGGGCGTCCGGCTTTTGTGCGGGATGTCTCTTCTTCCCATAAGCCCAGATGTTTGAGAATCTTTTGAATAATCGGCCCCTCCGTAATGAACGCGATGATCTTTATACGCCCCATACATTCCGGGCAACGTGTTTCATTTTACATTAACGTGAAACACTTGGGCAGATCAGGGGATCGTCTCTCCAAACGTAGAAGGGGCCGATATCCCCGAAAAGTCAGACCGTTAGCAACACGCTTCTGCCTCCTTTTCCGTTCGGATGGTCAAGAACTTTCAATCCTTCATTTTCAGCATCCCGAATCAATTCTTCGAATGTCGCCGCGCTAACGTGCATTTTAGGTTCCACTATCAGGATCTTACCTTCCGGTTTCAACATCTGCTTCATCTCCATCAGGAACCCTTTGGGATTACCTGTCTCGTGAATCATATAGAAGGCAAGTATGAAATCAATACTGGCAGAAAGCCCAATACTACCCAGTTCACAGCGGTGAAATGACAGTCGCTCCAAGACGTTATGCTTCGTTGCTTTCTTCCGAACCTTTTCCAGCATCTGGGTCTGCAGATCGGCGGCAATGACCTTGCCGTTGTTGCCCACGATTTTTGCCATATCAATAGTGAAATAACCGGGCCCGCATCCAACATCCAGAACGGTATCCCCTTCGTTAAGGTATTCTCCAACAATTTTACGAGGACTCTGAATCAGACGCCGTAACCAGTTGTCCAGAATGAATGCGATTTGATGAGGGCAGACGTCCCCCCTTTTTTGTTCAACAGTAGTGCTTGTTGCCATAAAACCTCCCACGTTTAAGTGTTTAGTTATTATACACTAGGATCAAAAGAAATGCTTCTATTCAGCACGATTGTTTGTCTTGGCTTTTTCATTTTTGCAGCAGTCTCGAAAGCGGGAACAACTAGGGATCGCACGGTGTAATTGTATTTATTATACTGATTAGATGCATATACTTATCTATCCGAATCAATCACTGATTTTAAAAAAGCCTCGACCCGCGACATAAACTCCATCAGGAATTCGATTTTTTCATCTTCCAGACCCGTCAGATAAGACAAATATCCCCCGTCCATCGTCTCATGCCAGTGTTTGTGGGAAAAGTAGGCGGCTTTTCCATTTGAACTCAGCATGACAATGGATCTTGAGCTGTTCTGTGGGTCCTCTTCTTTTGTTGTGAGTCCCTTTTTTTCCAGTTTTTTAAGACTCTGTGAAATAGCTCCCTTGGTTACGTTGGAATACCTTGCCAGGTCTGTCACGCTCAAAGTCTCGTCATTATCACCGATCACCTCAATCAGATGAATTTCTTTGCTGGTAAGGGTTTCATCGGTACCATATCTCCTGGGGGTTTTTTCCAGCTCAAGATAAAGCCTGAACAGTTCTTCAAATTTGTTATTAATTTTACGCAGTGATTCGGAACTCTTATGTTTTTTCATAGGTAAAGTGTAAAGCAACTAAACACTATTGTCAAACCTATTATTCTAAAATAGATATAACTACATATTCAACAGTTATACTCCCTTTCCAGTTGAGGAGTGATGGGAACACAGTTCTTTCACACATTTTCAGGATACTAAAATTAGCACGGACAGTGTCTAGTACTTAAACATTTTCCGGTTTACATATTGAGGCGTGTTTCTATAAGTTGATCCCGACAGGTTTAAAACCGACAGATTAAAATAATTCTTGTATTTATTCCTGTTTTTGCTGGAGACCATTGTATGGATGTTATTTTTAGCGCACCCAACATGATTCTATTACTGGGAGCAGCCCAGGGCCTTGTCCTTGGCTTTGTACTCTTGAAACAGAGCAAAAGAAACAAGCTTGCGAATCGGTTACTGGCTTTCATCCTGTTTTTCTTTTCGGGTTCCATTGCCGCGCATGTCTTGGCCCATTCATTCCCCATCCCCTTCCTGACGGATTACCACCCGACAATTATCGCCCTGGGCCTTATCAACCTGGTACCGCTTTTTTATTTGTACGTTCAGTCGTTAACTGAGCCGGGATTCAATTTCAGCCGATCTAAAATCCTGCATTTTGTTCCCTTTTTGATTTGTTTGCTGTTTATTCTCCCCATATCCATTCTTACAACAAGTGGAGCAACAAAAGACCTGGTGAGGGAGATTATTTTCGGTTTTGTTTTTATTATTCCCCCTCTATATATTGTCCTGACTATTATCACCTTAAGGCGTTTTCCCCAAAGTCTGAGACAAAATTTTTCTTCCATTGAGAAAATCGATTTGAAGTGGATTCAGTTTCTGGTTTTCGGTCTTGTTTTCATGTGGGTCGGATCAGCACTGATTCACTATTTTATCAAGGGCATCAACGATGGTCAGGTTATCTGGATTTTCACCTCGATAGTGATTTACCTGATGGGATATTTCGGCCTGGCCCAACCGGAGATTTTCAAGGGGCTTGAGCCCGTTGAACCTTTGGAGAAAAACTCAGTCCAGTCAAAATATCAAAAATCGGCTTTGACGGATACACTGTCCGATTCTTGTTATCAGAAATTGAAGCAGGTTATGAGAACCAAAGAATTGTTTTTAATGAATGATTTAACCCTACCAACTCTGGCAGGGGAACTGAAAATTTCCACTCATCATCTTTCCCAGGTTATCAATGAAAAACGGGGGCAATCCTTTTATGATTATATCAACTCCCAGCGTATCGAAAAAGCCCAGGAGCACTTGCAGTTACCGGAAAATATTCATGTCAGTATTGCGACTATAGGTTTCAATGTTGGTTTCAATTCGCTGTCAGCCTTCAACAAAGCGTTTAAAAAATTCACCGGGATGACTCCTTCTCAATACCGTAGCGCATATCAAAAATCTTAAAAAAAAGTTTGTTTTTAACTTCCCGATCGGAAAGTCAGACTTTCCGATCGGTGAAATAGCTTTTTGTTTCTCCCCTTGAGATTGTTAATCCATAATTTGTTTTTTTTAACTTTTGAAAGAGGAGGACCCCCATGAGTTTTTCAGAAAAAGCGGAAAAAAGTGTTCGAACATCTGTCTGGTTATTGTATATCCTGATTGTGTTTGAGATTTTATACATGATCTCGCCGTTCGCTTTTTATTACTATTCCTACTATGCCATACCCCTGAACTGGTTTCAGCAAAGCCCAGTGACGAGCTGGCTCACCATTTACATTTTCCCTCACTTCACCGATACCGGTAGCCTGCTTGTGAAAGGGGTGCTGATGTTGGCCTGGCCTTTCATCGGAATCGGTATCTCGATATTTGGCATCGGTTTTTTTCAGATCTATTGGGCAAAGTTCACCCGCAGACAGGTTGTTTCAAGGGGATTGTACCGGGTTATCAGGCATCCGCAGTATGTCGGCCTGGCTATTCTGGGCCTCGGTACGACGATATACTGGTCACGTATTATTGTCTATATAGCATATTTCAGCATGTTGTTTCTATACTATATGTTGGCCAAACAGGAAGAACAAATTTGCCTGAAAAAATACGGGCAGTCCTACCAGGACTATCTTGATTCAACCGGGATGTTCCTGCCTAACGCCATTGAGGACAGGATTCCATCCTTTCCAACTTTTTTGCCATCCACTGGTGTCAAAAAGATCCTGGCCAGAATTGTGCTTTTTGTTGTTTATATTTCCATTGTGATTGCCATCGGGCTGAGTCTAAAGTCCTATAACGTTTCCACTATAACCAGGATCACCGAGGATCAACGGGTGGTAATTGCCGTGTCCCACATGGATCAGCAACTGGCGGAAAAGATCGTCAACGCTGTTTATGGGGATGAGGAGACAACAGGTATCTTAGAAAAATTAGCGATAAAGCGGCAATTGGTCTATATCATTCCCTCTAATTGGGAGATACCTGAATTGGACGTTTGGGGAAACGGGGAAATAAACATGATGATCAATGTAGCAACACATGGCAATCCGCCGGTGTATAATGGCGACAATTTTTCCATATTGGTCACAGAACCGGTAACCTATGACCAGGACGCTACAGGTGAAGATATCCTGATGACCGGAATTGCATTTATCCCCCGGTTGTCTGTCGAGTATAACCTGAAATCCGGTCTTGTCACCAATATTGAACTTAAATCAAACAGGGGAAAATGGGACGGCATCCCTGTTCCCATATACTAGCGAAACCCTGGCTCAGCAAACTGGAATCAGGCCAGCATAATTTGTGCTTCCAGGTTGGGGTTCGTTTTTCCAGAAATGATGCGATGCCGTCGGGCAAAAGCCTCGTTCATATAATGGTCATGAAAGTTACATCGATTCATTTGTTGCCAATCTTGCTTTCGGTCAGACAGACTTGTATTTGTCTTTATACAGGAGTAAGTTACCGTGAGCCGCTGAGTGAAAGACAATTCATGGATAAAAACCAACTCACCGAAGCGGGCTGATGTGCTGTTATACGAATCAATCAGAATGAGGTGAGATTAAATATATGTTGATGCCGTTTTTGATAACAGCTGATTTGATTTTTATGGGATTGGCTTTTGTATTGTTGAAGGAATCCTTAAAGGAACAGGAAAAGAGAGCTACTCTATTTGGGATTAGTGGAGTTGTTTTAGCGTTGCTAATAGGGAGTCTCATTTTATTTGTCCCTGATATCCGGACCGTTCTGGCCCTGATCTTAGGCACTGGTGCGGTCATATGCCTGTTGTGTTTAATCCCCTGGAAACAGAACAAACATGCATTAGCCGGGACATCAGGGTATGTTGTTGATGAAGTGACTCGATTTCATGAGGCGGACAGCGTGTTTGCCCGGTCACGATTGACTCCGATGAGGTCGGATGTTTACGAAAAATATTATCAAAACCGCCCGGAACAGGAGGAACGTGATCAGATTCGGCGCAAGAAAGGAATCCTTGGTAACATTGGGAGTATCGATGGGGGATACCAATCCAATGTTGCAGTCATGATCTCATCTGACGAAATACCCGATATGCTGGGTATCTACGCAGATTCAAAGCCATCTGAAAATTGTAGACCCGCTAAAATATCTACGGAAAAAGCGACTCAAGTTATCAAAGGGTATTCGAAAAAACTTGGCGCCGATATGGTAGGAATTTGTAAAACCAATTCCAATTGGGTCTATTCCAATCGTGGTGAAATTTTTGACGGGAATTGGGACAATTGGGGAAAAGAAATAGCAGATATTCCACACTACGCGATCGTCTTCTTACTGGAGATGGATCACGATCAAGTCCAAGGTGCACCTCACACCCCCATTGCCTCTGAAAGTACGATCAATTATGGAAAGGGGACTTTCATTTCCACCATTCTGGCCCGTTGGATCGCTCAAATGGGATATCGGGGAGTTGCTCAGCACTCCCGCCATTATGACGTGATTCTCCCCCCGCTTGCTGTCGACGCTGGATTGGGAGAAATTGGCAGGAATGGGTACCTTATTGCCCCCAAATATGGTGCTCGCGTGCGAGCCTTCGCCGTCTTAACGGACATGCCACTGATTCCCGATAAACCAATTTCCCTGGGAGTCGAGGAATTTTGTAAAAAATGTTTGAAATGTGCAGACGCCTGTCCTTCTCGTTCTATTCCGACTGGTGAAATGACGGTCAGTAGGGGTGTCAGAAAATGGAAGCTGAATGAGGAAGCCTGCTATGATTACTGGGCTCGTGTGGGCACCGATTGTGGGATTTGTATGGCAATTTGCCCTTTCAGCAGGCCAAACAACAACTTTCACAAAATGATCCGATGGGTCGTAGCTTATTCCCCGATTGCGAAAGCGTTATTTCCGTATATTGATAATCTGATATATGGGAAAAAATGGCGTTCTCGCCATGTCCCTGATTGGATTTCATTCCCAAAACGATCAGAAGCGGAAGATTTTCCAAAGTATTCAACAGATATCAAATACTGACGGAAAACGGTTACGTTTTTGAATTTGATTGGCTTGCTTCTCAGAATCCTACCAAAGACAGAACCATACCAATAACCGAGTGTGGTAAAATACAACACCCGTGTTGCAAAAAACACCAGCTGTGTTAATCTTGTGATATAATTGACTAATTTGATCATTCTGGATTCCCGCTCATAGATTAGGCCATTACGGTGTTTAATTAACCTACAAAACCAAAAAAGTGCTGATAACAGCGGAATAATTTATTTTACAAATAAAAACAGATTGATATGGGAATATTCTGCAGGTCGTTACTCTCGGCACGCATAGTGAAAAAGATATATCCAGGTAGTAAACGGGAGTACCAGTTGAAAAAACGGTTCAACCGTTGGGACAGAAAAAGTGAGTGGTTAAATCAAATCCGACAAACCCACCCGGAGAATCGGGGATTGTATCTTGAACTAAAACTGAAAAGGAGTCCGGCATGAAAAAATGGGGTATGAAAAACGAAAGAAGCCACATCGGTTATGGATCAACCTATTGGAAAGGAAGCAAAAGAGATCAAGAAAATCATGAAGCGATCAATGCTGTTCTTGGTGGGCAGGTCTGGTTGGTTAAACCCGACAAAGAGACAAAAATAAAAAATCCATGTCTCTGGATGCAGGCGGGTATTGTCAAGAATAAAGATTGTACCAACTATTATGATTGCACTACCTGCAAATATGACAACGGTATGACAGTAGCGGTGGCAAAAGGCAAGCGGATCAGTTGGCAAGACGCTATGCGAAAAAGACCGAGCATGCACCGAATCTGCCGCCATAGTCTGACAAACCGAATCGAGCGGAGGATTTGCGCTTACGATTATGAATGCGCTTCTTGTGACTTTGACCAGTATTTCGAAGAGGTATACAGCCGGGAAGTAACATCCTTTCCAGTCGCGACACAAAATATCAAGGGATTTGATGTTCCCGAGAAATACTATTTTCATAACGGTCACTCATGGGCGCGTATCGAAAGTGGCGGAACAATCAGGGTTGGCATGGACGATTTTGCTTTGAAATTGCTGGGAAATATTGATGTCTTAGATCTGCCACTCATCGGCAAGGAGTTGAAGGCCGGTGAAATTGGATGGGGGCTGAAACGTAAGGATAATACTGCTGATGTATTATCACCTGTTGACGGTGTTATCTTGGAGGTCAATAATAAAGTCCGACAAAATCCGATTGTTGCCACCGAGGAACCGTATGATAAGGGCTGGTTATTTTCCGTCAAAAATCCGGATCTTAACGGTACTGTGGAGAAATTAATGACAGCTTCTGATAGCATTGAATGGATGAATACCGAAGTCAATCACCTGGATAATTTGGTTGAGCAGGTATCGGGGCCGTTGGCAGCTGATGGTGGTGTATTCCAGGCCGATATTTTTGGGAATATGCCGGAGCTGGGCTGGAACAACCTAACCAGGGTTTTTTTGAAAACATAGTCTGGCCCTTAAAGGGTCGGCAACCGCATATTTGTGTCCCATTTCAATATGCGATTTGAAAAGGATGATCATGCGGTCGATCCGAGACAAAAAACGGTCTTCAAAAAGAGAATCCGAATGTATTTGGTCACAGGCGGGCGTTATTGACTACCAAGCATGTAACAATGCTTATGACTGCAATGCCTGTGACCTGGATCACGAATTGAGAAAAGCTATCAGTGAAAATAAAAAACTAAAAAACAGCGAAAAGAAAAACGCGGGAAAATACGCCGACGTTGTTCACTGGAAGGATAAGCTCAGAAAACAGCCGTTGAGCCGACAGTATTGTCTGCGCTATATGAAGGGGCAGATTGATCTTAAAACGTGTACTAACGATTATAATTGTATAAACTGCGATTTTGACCAGTTCTTTCATGATCAATACTCCGTGCATACTGCCATTCAACCGGTTGATATGCTGAATGTTGCAGGTTTTAAAGTGCCGCAGGGATATTATTATCATGTCGGGCATACCTGGGCCAAAATCGAGCAGAACTCTGAAGTGAGAATCGGAATTGACGATTTCGCTTTCAAGCTGTTGGGAACTCCTGATCGTATAGAGGGGCCGTTGGTTGGAAAAAAAGTGACGCAGGGGAAAGCGGCGATTACTTTTTATAGGGATGGAAAAACCGCCCGGTTCCTATCCCCGGTATCCGGAATCGTTTCCGCGGTTAATATAAAGCTTTGCGAACAGGGAAGCCCGATTAAGGATTCGCCCTATGTTGAAGGATGGATCATGCGTGTACATGCCACCGATTTAAGAAACGATCTCAAATCATTAAGGCTGGGAACGGAAATAAAAGATCATATGCGCCAAGACATCGAATTGCTACAAAAATTGATCGAGGAACAAGGTCAATTGCAGGCTGCCGATGGCGGATTTTTGGTAGATGATATCTATGGAACAATGCCGGATTTGGGTTGGGAACGCTTGACGGCTGAATTCCTGTAAAAACGTTGACGAATACCAAAGGGTCGGCTCAAAAATTAATTGGCATTCTGTCAGCAAAATGTCAGGTCTTTTGGGGACTTTTGCGGACAGTTTATGCCAAGTTATTTTTGTACGATCCCAAAGGATATATTTGGTAAACTACCCTATTATTTCAATTGATCTTTCAGCAAGATCCTGCAGTATCTGCACAACTGAATCGATTTTCGATCCACATCTCTGATGCTCCTGCAATAATGCATAATACACGTCCGATCTTTACAATGGGTCAAGCCAAAAGTGTGTCCCAATTCATGAAGGACCTCCTTGGCAGTCCGATTGAAGAATATATCTGATTGCTTTTTGGAATCCAGTTCTTCGTTTAACCGACAAATTGAGACGATACAGGACCTCCCGCATAATTGAGCTTCGCCATAGACATGCGTCAGGATTGGAATAAAGAGGTCTTCCTTTGTTAAGACCACTATTTTTTCTGCTTTGAGGCCGGTGAAACTGCTCAGTTTTTCCAAAATCGATGTTGAGTGGTATTGGTTCCGGGTGCGATTATAGGCAAAACCAATATCGTTCAACAATGAAATGACCGATGGTTGGTATCCGAATGTATCTCCGATCTGTTTCCCGACATGTTCGATGAGATCCTTTTTAAAACAACCGATCGGTGATATGAGGCACGTTCTACGCTCGGTGTCTGAACTGGATGGGTAACTTTGATTCATCGGATTTACGGGCGATTCGAGAGTTTATACAGTTTAATTTTCTTATAGAGTGTTGAGCGGTCAATACCCAAAACCCGTGCAGCTTTGGAAATATTCCAGTCGTTCTTTTCCAGTATTTCTTGTATGTGGGTTTGTTCGACTTCCTTCAATGTTCCCGCAAGCGGATAGTCCTGCTGTTGGGGCTTAAAAATAGGCAGGTCTTTTGATTGGATCCGGTTTTCTTTGCAAACAACCACAGCGCGTTCTACGGCGTTTTCCAATTCCCTGATATTGCCCGGCCATTCATAAAGCATTAATTCGTCCATCGCTTCACGTTCGATGCCGTTGATTGTCCTGTTCATTTCTCTGGAAAAACGGAATAGAAACTGTTCGGTCAGTAGAGGTATATCCTCTTTTCGGTCCCTTAGAGGAGGCATGACGAAAGAGATGACATTGAGTCGGTAATAGAGGTCTTCGCGGAATTGTCCGGTTTTAACGGCCTCTTCAATATTCTTATTCGTAGCCGCGATGATTCGAAAGTCCGTTTCGATCGGCTGTGTTCCGCCGATTCTGTATAAAATTCGATCTTCCACAACGCGTAACAGATCGATCTGCATGCGCATACTGATCTCACCTATTTCGTCCAGAAAAAGAGTGCCACCATTAGCTAGTTCCAGTTTCCCTTTTTTATTCTCCTTGGCATCGGTAAAAGCACCTTTTTGATAGCCAAATAGTTCACTTTCCATCAGATGTTCCGGAATCGCACCACAATTGATTCCCATAAAAGGACCGTTGCATCGGGGACTTTTGGTATGAATGGCTTTAGCTGCCAATCCTTTTCCGGTTCCCGTTTCACCGCTAATAAGAACGGTTGAATCAATAGGGGCAATGTCTTCAATCAAGCTAAAAATCTCCTGCATTTTTGGCGATTGGCCGATCATGTTTTCAAATCGAGTTCTTTCCCGGTGTTGATCCCGTAAGTATAAGTTTTCATTTGTCTTCGCGTTTTCGTTCAAAATCTTTTCAATCAAGACACCGAGTTCTCCGGGATCGAATGGTTTGAGAAGGTAGTCGGCAGCACCGAGTTTCATAGCTTCTATGGATGTTGATATAGATCCGTAGGCGGTGATCATGATGACGGCGGCATCCGAATCGTTCTCCTTCACCCGTTTCAGTAGCTCAATACCACTCATTCCGCCCATTTTTATATCCACCAGCAGAATGTCGAAATAGATCTTTCGTATCATATCGAGAGCTT
>Ga0233429_1001935_pt1 | contig 22851 bp, 18 predicted proteins | sample SI_118_April2016_3_FD_179879 | JGI IMG/M metagenome (GOLD analysis project Ga0233429, IMG submission 179879) | Seawater microbial communities from Saanich Inlet, British Columbia, Canada - SI_118_April2016_135_MG | ecosystem: Environmental > Aquatic > Marine > Inlet | place: Canada: British... | reverse complement strand
AGGTCTTTTAAAGCAGTACCTTCGAAAAGAAAAGATGGGGTCCTATGACGGTGGTGGGGCAGGTAATGACGATGTGTTGTTACTTTTTCCAACGGCTTTAAAAACTGGCGCGGAAGTAGAAGCGGCTTCTGTCAAAATATATGCTGACACCAAGGTTCGTGGGCTTGTGGAAATCGAAGAAAAACACAATGCCGCAGTCCAGTGGTCTGTGAACGAACAAGGAATCAACTTCAATCCTGATTCTGTAGTTGAGTTTACACTCATCGATGATGGTGGTGGGTATGCCACCCTCAAAAAAGTCGGCAGTGATTACATCCTCGAAGACACCTACGCCAATTTTGTGGCGTCCAATATCTTTGGCCACGCAACCGCTGGAGACATTCTCCTGATCAGCGGGTTCTCAGACAGTATTGAAATCCTAGAGGTACAAAGTGAAACCAAACTGAAGGTTAAACTGGTTTCCGGGGATGACCTGTTCACTGGTTTTGGTGTCAGGGCCACCCGGGTTTATTCAAAGCTGGTTTATGACATCAAGCGTTCCACGAAGATCGGACCTGATTCCAACGGGCTTCTTGAAAAGGCTGACATCTACATTTCATTGACAGCCGTAAGAACTGATAAAAACGGACAGATCATAGAAGTCACCAGCGTGACTGAAATTAATGAGCTCGGACAAAAGGATGTCGATAACCAGGTGGCGTATTTTGCGCACATTCTTTATTCCGAGAAACCATCCAAGTTTTACTATGCCACCGTAAGTTCTCATACTGTTGCAAACCACCTGGCGATTACTGAGCTTGCGAGAACCGTAGACCTTTACGACATTTGCTTGGGCACCGATGACGAATCCATCGTCGACCTTTGGCATGGTCACCAGGTGACTTACAACGATCCTGAAAAAGAAAAGGAACGAGTATTATACTTCTCTAGAGAAATCGCAGACTACGCGACCCGCATTGCGGATGGGACTGGAATTCTTTCCGTTGATGGAACCAGCTTTTATGTAGAAGATGATGTAGAAGATTTCATCGCCAAGGGAGTAAAGACTGGTGATATAGTCGACATCACGTCGGAAACGGACACTGCCCAGGTTGTAAAGGGCGAATACACGGTGGCCAACGTAGTCAACGAAAACAAATTACTTCTCTTTGGGAAGGTTCGCAACATCATACTTGATGACATCAAAGTCTCTATGGATGAGGGGACGGCCATTCTCAAGTTCCCAAGTGGGACCACACTTTCCGCAGTCACAGCCTCTTGTTTTGTGGAAATTCTGTCAGGCGACAACAAAGGTATTTTTGCAGTTGCATCAGCAAACGACACAGCAGACACCGTTACGTTGACCGGGGCGTCGTTTGATCCCAACACAGACATTGGTGTTGTTGTTTACAAAGATGCGACTCAAATCGGGGAAACTGACTCTAATACGTTGAAGTACAAAGCCAGAAGCGCTAACTTCACCGCACAAACCAAGGCTGAATACATCGCCGCCCTGGGTAAAAGTTACAAAGAGAGAAACTCCAGGTTTGTGATGTTTGACCTGTGGCAGTATCCAAGCTTCGAACTGGACGCTGATGGTGTTGATGTGACCGTGCAAAGAGATGTTCCCGGGTATTGGGGTGCCGTTTCTGTTGTGGCTCTAAAAAATGCCTTGGAAGTTCAGGCCTCTAAGTCTGGACGACATCTAAGAACGGCAACAACAGTTTACGGTGCCACCCAAACTTTTACAGACGAGCAACTGACACTGATCCAAGAAGGCGGGGTGTTGGTGTGTTATCCGGATGAGTTGACCGGTGTCCCCATTGTCATGCAACAGCTGACCACGGATGTGTCCACTTTAGAAAAGCAGGAAATTTCCCTGGTGGATTCGGTGAACATGTTTGCGAAGATGGTGAGGGTTTCTCTAAAAGAATTTATGATCGGAAAGAGACTGACCCCCACTGTAGTTAAGGCCGCTAGAGTCCTTTTAAACTCCCTGGTACACAAAACCATTACGGAAGAAACTGAGCATGGCCCCATGTTTGGAGGCGGCACGAAGATGGTGTACGCCAAAGTTAGTTCGGAGTGCCCGGACAAGCTTGAGTATAAATTTCATATCGAACATGATTACCCATTCAACAGGGGTAAGGGTCAAGCCTACATAGGGTTTGTTGACGTTACATAAGAGGTGAAAAATGGGAATCGGCACTATTGAAAGCTGGGACTTTGGTTCTAAGCATGTTCAAAACGACATCAACCCTGGAAAGTTTGTAGGTTCAAAAACCGTACTCATTGCATTTGGACCACCACAGGCAAAACAAATGCTGTCTGGCCAAAGTGAAATAAATAAGCCCATTACGCTTTACCCAAACGAGAGCGGGTCCAACATGCCCATCCCGGTCGGGTTGGTACAGGCGATGACTTTGGATCAGGCAAAACAAATCGACAAGATTTTCGAAATAGGAAGTGAGCGGTCGTACCAGGTTGTTGGTCGCACAATCCAGTCTTGTGGTTTTTCAAAGATCATGTACCTCGGCCCATCTCTTTTAAAATTTGCGTCATCTTTTTATCTAGCTAAAGATCCCACTACAGGAGAACTACTGGACCCAGATCCTGAAAAACCAAAAACCATCGACAGAAACAACCAGGAAGAACCAGCAGAGCTAAAGTTTGATGGGGCAAACCGACCTGGTTTTGGCGATCTTTATCTCAACTTTGCTTCCGAGCTTTTCAACCTACCCATCGGCGTGCTAATCTATATGCGCAGTAATTCGAAGGAAGATTACGGCGCCGTTTACTTAGAGAATGGCCAGATCAGCAATTCAGGTTTGAGGCTTGACGTTGGTGCTGCGGTTCTCGGAGAAAACATTAGTGTTGAGTTTGATGGCGTCGTTCCTATTAAAGTCCACAACGACTAAGGGGAAATGACATATGGCTGGAGCTCTGGAAATGGCACTCGAAGGTCCGGGGGCGGCAGCCCCAGAAGACAGAATAAATTCTCTTAAAGATGCCTTCAAAGACATAGATCGATTCAGCGGAGTTGAAACAGAAATTATAGATGATTCTCCTGTTTTCGATTCTAGTGTCGAAGGAGAGGTGTCAGCGGAAGACGAACAACCCAACCGCTTCAGCGTCTACAGCAAAAAGGCCAGGGAGATGGCCTTAGAGCTTTCCAACAATATTTCTCAGGTGTTGATGGGCGAAAATTTCATAGTCTATGAATTCTCCGAAAAAGATACCGGCATCCCAGGACTATCGTTTAGTTTTCGTAGTCTCACCAGTGGAGAAGAACAAGAGCTTCTCAAAATGTTCCGGGCTGACGGGTTGGATGAGTCCAGAACCATAGAGACCTGGAAGATAGCCAGTTGGGAACGTGTTGTATGGTCCATCAGATCAATCAACAACCACATAAACATGCACAAATCATCTCTGGAAAAGAGGCGTGAGATACTCAACAAGGTTCCCGTCTTCGTGATGAATTGTCTGACCAGAAACTTTGACGATTTCCAAGGGGCTGTCGAGCTCCTAAGCGTAGGTAAAGAGGGCCTAGACTTAGTAAAAAAGTCTTTGACTGCCCCGTCAACAGGGGGCTTGCCCGCCTAAAACTACGCTCATACGACTTCCACACCAACAACATATCCGAAGACCCCTACGCCTTTTTGTTATTTAAGCTGCAACTTCAGCTAGAAAACATCGCAGACCAAAAAGAATACGCCAGGTTTATGGCGTCTCTGGGGCTCAGTGAGGACAGCATGAGAGAGGCCTCGGAACTCTTCTTGCAATTGCTTTATGGAGAAAAAGAAGCAGGGTCTTTGGTAAGGTCACAATACCCATCAATGGAAGAAGCAGAGGTCGCCGTTGAAGATTTTAAAAAGTCTAAGCTCACGATTTTCCCCTCGGTTACAATAGAAGAAGAGCAACTAAAAAAATTCTTCAACATGGGACAATAGATGGCTTTTGACCCGCACAACCACATAGCCCAACAGCGGGCGTTATTCGGCCCATCTAATTCACCCTACAACAGTAACCCATACGCTTCCATAGACAGCGGGTCCTTTGACGCTAATTTTCTAGAGAGGATCACAGTTCCACTTGGTTTGTCTTCTCAAGACCTGAGTAGAGAAGGAACCAGGAGAAGGCGGTTGATCGACGAGCAGAACCTGAGGTTCCGAGAAGATATCCACGCCATGGCTTCTGGTGCCGGACATTTCGCAGTTGCCGGTTCGGTTGGGTTGGCGACCTCACCTTTCGGCATGATCGCCAGCACCGCGGCTTACATGGGCGCTGATTATCTCATGGAAAAAGCCGACGTCTTTGACAGGGAACAGTTAGCCGCTGGCCACGCGATTCGCAGGGGGTTTTCAGGAAGAAGAGGGGCCCAGGTTTTCGGGCTTAATGGAAGGATGACTGGTGAGCAGGCGTTTGGTATTGCTGGTGGTTTTCAAAGTATGGCAAAGTCTCATTTTTCAAAACCTGTTGGAGGCGTTTCATTTAACACCAACGATCTTGTTCAGCTTACTTCAATGTTTAACGAAATGGGTACCTTAGGAACAAATGGGGATCAGAGCGCCTTTTTTAAAAACATTAAGAAAAAAATAGAATCGTTTCGACAAATTATGGTCGACATGGAAATGGGGAAATATGAGGCCATGGCATTCAACAAAGAAATCGATCGGATGGGGATCAACAACTCAACCCAATTCGCAGCCGGTATGGGGCGTTCGGTTCGGTCTGTGGCTGGGGCATACGGGATGCAAACACAACCGGTCATGAATTGGTACGCTGGCGGCATGCAGTCGGCTAGACGAACGGGATTCGCTCCAGAAACGTCCGGTTTATTCGCGTCTAGAATGGGAGCAGCATTGCACGAGGCACTGCCTGGGTTTGAAAACAAGCAAATGGCTTTTCGATACGGTGGAAAAGAGCAGCTTCATCAAGCCAACATGGGGTTTTTTGGAAAAGTTCAACAAAGCCCAGAGTTCAAACACTTCTTGATGGGCGCGTATGACGAAAAGAGTGGTTTTAACTTCGGCAGGTTTGACGATGCCGCAACGGCAGATGCTCTATGGGCCAGGGGGGCCAGTCACAATCTCACGACGACCCAAGTTATAGGTAAGATGACTCCTGGGCAGATGACGACGGCTATGCGTAAATTCTTTGATATATCAAGAAACATATCAGTAGGAAGATTCGGCGTAGCGATGCAACGAAATAGAAGGACCGCTGGCGGCAATATCGCAGCCGAACAGCACGGGCAATCTGTTTATTTTGGAGGAGATCCGATGGCCGCAGAAGCAACGTTCGGGGCCTTATACAATGACACTAGCTTTAATATTTTCAAAGACCAGATGTACATGTCTGGAGACGGCGGCGGGTACAGATCCATATCAAGCGGAGACTTCGGTGATTATGATTTTGCAGAGTCATCGGGAACAATGGCCGGTAAACTAACATTCGCTTTAGGGACGGAAACAGGTGCTTCTGATTTTATAAAAACTGGTGGTTCTGTTATTCGTAGTGTCAACTCTTCTATAGCTGGCGGGCGAAGCAAACAACTCAGACGAACACTAGGCAGTAAGATTAGGGGAGATTGGAGGGATGAAAGCCATGAAAATGGGTTGGACAGGCTAACAAAATTTGCGAGTTGGGCTGGAAAGGTTGTTGCTGATGGAAAAATAGATTTTAGAGACGTATTAGGCGGGGATACAAGCCTTTTAAGAAATGCTGGAATGTTGGCTGGAATGAAAAACTTTTCTGAATCTGAACAGGCAGGAATGATAGCTGGGCGTGGTCTGTTTCTTATGAATCGTAGTAAAAAGTTTTCTTCCCTGGTTGGTCAAAGCTCGGAGCTTCAAAAACAAGTTTTAGACCTTGGGAAAATGGAAAACCCGATGGACGTCATCAAGGGAATATCAGAAATCATGCAAGCCTTGCGAGAAAAAGCTGGCGACGGGAACTTGGGATATCAAACAAACGAGACTGTAGAAATTATTAGTGATTTTAAAGGGGCGATGAAAGAACTTACTGACAATTTAGGAAATGCGGCCAAGGCTATCGGCGCGTACTTTGGCAGTAAAAAACCAGAGCCAACTACTGTGCAGGCAAAATAATGAGTAGAGTTTTTTTAAATAACGACGCGATTGCGGATCAGGTTGGGAAAAAACGTGATGATGAACAAATAACTCCAGCCGAAGATGGAGTGGTTTTAACAACCACCGAGGTTGAAACCAAGGTCTTTGCACATTTTAAGATAGGCCAACAGGTTAGGTCTGGAACACCCAAGCTGGAGGATGATCCGCAGAAGTTAACCGACGACGTTTATAAATATGCCATCCATAGAAAAAAGCCATTGGAAACAATCTTCTCTCTTATGGAGCCGGCAATGGTGAGCAGGAATCTCTATAAAAATTTAGAAGGACAACTGTCAGCAACCCCGGACAACATACGCCACTACCCGATGCTGAGAGAGGTGGACGACCTGGAGTTTCCCAACGGAGTCGAAATAGAATACCAGGAATACATCAAAAACAATGGTGAGGATGACATAGATCCGCTTTACAGAAAAACAGAAATATTCTTAAGACGGTTTGGTTCCCCACAACTGGCCACCATGTACAACAATGTTTTTGGCGATAAGAACATAGAGTTTTTTCAAAACTTATCCGAAGAAGAACAACGGGAATCACTACTATCTATTTTTTTTAACAGGTAAAAAATATGAGTATCGACAACAGCCCAGAACTTCTAACTGCGATTGTGGAGTCGCCTACTGAGCTGTTTATTACAGTTCCCCCGTTAAACACGCAACAAATAAATATACAGAGCATCGCACCATCTTACGATTCTTCAACAAAGGGTAGTAACGATGCTTTGTCAGCCGCTATAACATTTAATTCGAATTTTTCAGAAATGCCGGAAAAATTAAGGCAGAATACCGGCGCGATTGCAGATGAACCGCAGGCGGAACCACAAGAAATAACAACCCCACAAAGTCCTGCAATAAAAAAACCAGAAGTTGCCCCAAAAGAGGTAAAGGAGATAGAGGACAGAACGCCACCAGAGGAACCAGCGGGTGGGGTTCTGCAGTATGATGTCACTTACGCAGACGCCATCGACAGGGCTGAAAAAGCTTTAAAGCCTGAAAACAAGGACGCCTCACTCGGGCAAGCCTTCGATAAAAAAATAGCCTACATCTTAAACCCAAAGGGGCCTGCCAGGATCACAATCTTCCCAGAGGATGGTAGTGGGGCAACCTGGTTAAAAATAGGGCTCTTCTTTTTAGAAGGTGCCAACGAGTATGACAAGGTGCGCTACCAGGTGAAAAAAACCCAGGGTGGAGACATACTTTATTTCTTCGGTCGAGAAACTAACATATGGTCTTATTCAGGAAGAACGATCCACGGCGCCCGCAGTAGTGATTTGATTATAGATGAAAATAACCAGACGGTAAGCACAAAGGATTGGTATTCAGATTTAAGAACACATCTCGGTGGAAACCTGGGGCAACCAACGCACAGAAAAAAGAAGCACTTCATCAGGCTGGAATACAATAATTTCATACGTGATGGGTACCTGCTTGATATCTCTTACCAAAAAGCTGCGCACTCTTCAGCGATACCAATAAACTTTACCATGGCAATTAAGCGGGCCATCACTAAGAACACTTCGATTGGTGGTCTGTAGTGTCAATCTCAGTAGAGAGTAAGCGGTTCCGCGTTTTTTTAGAGGGGGTATTAGTTCCCTATTGTTCGGCTATTTCAATCCGTTCAAATCTAGATAACGGCATCAGTGCGTCTGTGGACATACCTGCAGACGAAGATTTTTTCACCAGGTTTGTTCCCGGCACCAGGGTGGTTGCTTTTGTAGACATCTCCGACGAAATAGGTGAAGAAAAAGAACACTTTGCCCTTTTGTTTGATGGTGAGTGCCAGGACATTGCTTTTTCAGAATCAGGTTCCGGCACGTCACAACTAACCTACACCCTCGTGTGCAGAAGTTTCTCTGCATATTGCCAAGAGGCCCTCTTCTATTTCCTTTTTGCCGCGGAGGCAGACACGAAGGCCACTGTATTGCCGTTTTCAAATTTTAAGTCCGGATCCCCTCCGGCCACAGTCTCTGGCCCATTAATAACCGATTCCGGCACTGATAAAAAATATCCAAACAATCGACCAACCGACCTGATGGCGGATTTGTTTTTTTCAAAGTCTGTGGGAAACGATAAATACAAAAAAGTAAGGCCTACTGGCTTTAAGCCAGACGATAATGGCATGGAAACCCTGATGGAAAACCTCCTCTACTTTTTTGCATATGTAGATGTACAAAAGGGTTTTAAGCAGGGTGTGATGAAAATCTTCAGGGCGATTTTTGAGTCGCACAAAATGAGGAAGAAGGTTTTCATAGTCGACGATGAGGTTGTACAGGCAGGATTGCTGGATAAAAAAAATGGATCGATGTTTCAAGCCAGTGAAGTGTTGAGGGTTGTTGATGAAAAGTTTGAGGGGGTTGCCGAGAAAAACCAGCCGTTTGTAGATTTTATACTTTCCATGCTTGCCCAACCAGCCTACGGTGGCTCCTTCGCAGATATTCTTAAAATAGCAATGCATCACGCCCACTACTTTTTGGCAGAACACCCCATGCCACCAATGGTAGAAAACATAGGTCCGAATAATTATTTCCTTAAACCAAACATGTTTTTTGTTCCGCCACCAACTTGCAATGTGATTTTTCCTTGCGATTACGATCAAAGGACGATGCAAAGATCACACTCCATAGAACCAACCAGAGGGACAGTTCATTTTTCCCCGTATGTTTCTGAAGCTGTGATAAATCAAACCGGAACCATTAATGAAACCAGACCTGCCCAGGTATACGCGAAAAAGGGTGGTGGGCTAATAGGAACAAAAGAGATCGTTGACCCATCATCTCACCAGGAGATTGAAAAACTTAAGGGAGTAAAAAGCTTCATACTTCAGAACACATCCTTTGCCGGACTCATAAGCGCGCTCAGCGTAGAAGAGGCCCAACAAGACAATTTTTACAGGCTCAACAAAATTCTACTGGAAAGAAAGCTTGGCGAGGCCGCGTTTAGAGGGAGATCCTGTTCGCTGCCAAGAATGAGGTTCAGCCCATCCCTTATAATTGGCTCGACGTGTTCTGTCATAGGAAACGGGGTCATGTGCCTCGGCGTAATTGAACAAATAGACCATGTTTTGTCAGTAAATTCCGCCTCTACAAATGTAAACATAAGCTTCTGCCGGTTTTTCAACCATAAAGACTCGGTGGACGGCGGCGGCCCAACGAACGTTATGGGTTCATTCGGCGGCAAATATGTAGGAGGAAATCTCAAAGATATTTACAAGACCTTTTTTGGAAGTGACATGCTGCCTGTAGGAAGTTTTAGTGACAAAATGAAGCCGGACGAAATGTCTAAGGCATCTTCTGAGGCTATGAAAAAACTAAAAACGGACTATGACAAATTAGAAGAACACCAGCGACTAGAATGGACCAGGAGACTTAAGAAAAGGTCTTACACCAGCGAAGCCGATTATTTTCGCATAATGGATGTGGCACAAAGCAATGTCAAAAACGCCGTGGTTTACAAGTCCGGTCCAGTATCCTCCTTCGACGCAGACAACAACAGCGCTCACGTTTTTCTAGAAGAAAGACAAGCCGTGGTTCTGGACTACCTTGCAAACATACGGGAGAACAGTCCGCTACTAGGAGGGGAAGATGGATCCTAACGCGGCATGGCTAGATTGGAAAAGTAACCCAAGTTCACGCACCAGGCAGCAGCTCGTAGATTCTGTTTCGGATCGGGTCAGCTACGCTCTACATAAATTTTCTCGCTCTGGTGTTCCGGCCAGCGTTCTCAAAGCCGAAACAACCAAGTTGATCCTGAGCCAAGCAAAGAGTTATAACCCGGGGGCCGGCGCAAATTTCGCAACCCACGTCGCCAACGGCCTGAGAAAACTGAGCGCCTTTGCTGAGGACACCAGGCATGTGGTTCGCACGAGTGACTACCTCAGGAGAGAAGTCCCCACGTTCATGTTGGAAAAAGACAAGCTCTTAGACAGGCTGGGTAGAGAACCGTCGTTCCAGGAGATGTCTGATCACATGCAGGTTAGTCTTCCGGTCATCAAGCGATTAAACAAAGCAGTAGACAGAAAAGAAATCGGGGCATCAGCATCCCAACTCGATGCAAACCTCAACTCCAACAGGTCCGAAGAAGATGAGGAAGACATCCAACTCCACTACTATGATCTAAAAGACCCTCAGGAACAGCTCATCTACGAACACACCTTCGGGCTCTTTGAACGACCTCAACTCAAGCCATCTGCTATTTCCAAGCTGTCCAGGCTGCCTGAGCATCGAGTTCGCAAAATCCAACATGATTTCGCCAAGAACATAATCGATTTCAGAAAGGGAATCTGATGGCTGGAAAAGATTGCGATCTCAATAGCCTTGTTTCCGGCGCTGAGGGAATTCTTGATGAAATTATAGGGAACAAGCAACAACAAATCGGAATCTTTGAGTCCGAAATCGGCGGTGGGGCTGGCGGTAAATTTGGTTTTCTTTCTAAATTCCAGAGCAAACTCGGTGGCTTGATACCATCCTCCGGCCCGCTTGGTTTTATAAAAGCTAAACTGACTAAGGCAATAGGTGGGGGGATATTAAACGATGTTTCCGGGCTGCTTTCCAACGGGTTTAGCCTCAAGAAGTTTTTGAAGTTAGCCTACAAAACAATGAAGGATATAGAGAACAGGTCTAGGGGAGATAGGGAAACATATTCTTACGATGCTCAGGGAGCCTATGAAGCAAGAGACGAGTTCTTATTGGAAATCAATTCTGACCCGGATGACGTAATTTATGTCGCAAAGATAGTGGCAGACGATCTCGAATCGCTGGTGTTGGAAAGAGAGTACGTTTTAGATATTGTAGACGAATCTATAGAGACTATTGAAAGTGAATTGTTAAAAATAGACAGCGACTATTATCAAATAGACACGAACTCTAATTTAGAAGGGGCTTCAAAAAAGTTGCTTGGCGCCATATTGGAAATGGGTGAAGTCGAAGTTGCCCTCAAGTCTGATGAACAGTTCTTTGACTCAAGCTCTTTCTCGGCGGCTCAGAAAAATGTTGATGGCGCTATAGAGGATATGGACCCGAGAACGCACCACAGCTTTAATGATGTTGAATTTTCTTCCTCTGTTCAAAACCTTGTGGATGCTCTTGAAATCCTGGTTGTATTGGATGAAAAGATCAAAGAACAGAAGGAGAACATTGAAAACTTCATAGAGAATTTTAAGGCTTACCATGTGGATGCTGGTATAGATGACTTTATGATTCAGTCTATAATCGACGAATTAAGGTCGGTAAAAGAAGATCTCGATTCTATTTATGAATCTAAGGTGGTCCCGTCAAACTCTTTCAGAACAAGCATACTCGCCAGGCTGTTTGGGATTAAGGCGTGGCTGGTATCAACTAAACAACAGATAATAGATGACATAGAAGTCTTAGAAAAAATAGACAAGGAAAACGACCCTGAAAACGCAAGGGAAAATCTCAACTTCCTAGAAGACTTTGTGGAAACTATGGAAACCATAGTGGAAGAAGACCAATCGTCCGACATCAACACGAATGTTAAAATTCTCATCACCCAAGAATCTCTCATTCTTAACAACGCGAATTCTTCCACAGGCAGTATTACAGCGGTCATTGAGGATATAAAAACCAGGGTCACCGATAGAAGAGGAAAGGATCAATCTTATATCGATGGAAACCTGGTTTTTAAACCAAGGGTCAATCCCGAGTTTCAAAACGTGTTCGACAAACTAAAATCAGGTGGTTGGAAGGACTTGGCGAAGGCTATAAAAAAAGGTGAGTGGTCAAAGATAGCTGGAATACTTTCTGGTGGAAAATATGGATTCTCAAGTTTTTCTGACAGCCTAGATTGTCTTATGAAAAACCCGGGTCAGAATCTTACCGAGGAAGCCCATGACATACTTGGTTTTGTTAATAATAAGTTTTTAGCTGTGAAATCTATAAATAGTTTTAGTTTTCATAAAAACAAGACGGCTATAAAGATGGCTATAGAGGACGTGCAGGAAGACATTGACTTACTTGAGGGGGGGAAGGATTTGTTAAAAACCATCAACGCAAGTAATTCTGTGAGGACAAGGTTCTAATGGCTACTGATTTTAAAACAAACTTCACGGAAAAAGACACGAACGTCGTCCACTTCACCAGCACGGATGACACCAAACTCACCGGTGGGATTTTCTTTCTGAATCAGATGGTGGTTCACGCCATGTTCACCAATGTCGGCGATGACGCTTACAACCATGGGTGGGGTGGGAATATCCTAGATATTTTTAAAGAGCCGGTGCGACCTGGAAGAGCCTCCGAGATTGAGGCGAGGGTGATGATCTCCTTTCAAAAGATTGAGAATGATATTAAGAATATCCAGGCGAGACTTCCGGCAGGAGAACTGGATTCTTCTTCAACGCTGAGTAAGATTGATTTAATCAGTGTTCTCCCGAACCTGGAAGAGAAGAGATGGGAGATAAAATACCAGGTTTATTCCGAAGATGGGGAATCCCTGCAAACAGTGCTTCCTAAAATCCCTTCCGTATAGAACGCTCTCTCAACTAAAACCAATACTAAAGCGGCTATTTTTTCTCCGCTTCTGTTGGAAAGCCATAAGTTAAAATAGACATATGGCAACAATAGAAGAACAAATCAAAGCCGTAGCGGAAAAGGCTGTCAAAGAAGTTCGCAAAGATGTGAGGACTCACCAGGGAACCGCTGTTGCGGATCTCACCATCAAACCGATTGTGGAGCTCCTCTCCCCGCACGCCAGGTCTGTGGAAACACTGCTGTTTCGGCAGTTTCTTAGAAACGCGCCCTGGCTAAGTCCCGAAGATGTAGATGGACTCATGTCCAATATTTTCCTGGCAAGAAAGAAGGGGGCCTATGCGACCGGGATCGTGCGCTTGTTTTTTTCAGAGCCAGAAGAAGTTCGTTTCGGAGTGAATACCCTGATAGTTGCCAACTCCAACGGCGTCCAGTTTTCCAACCCGAACCCTTCGTACTTCTCTGCCGCCGATGTCAGGTCCAAGGTAGAAGGTGACCGTTTCTACATCGATATCAATGTTCAATCGGTGGAGAAAGGAAAATTCAAGACAGAGGCCGGGGCTGTGACAAAGCTCGTCAGCTCGCCTGGTGGTCCTGTCAGCGTCATAAACAAAGATGATTTCTTTGAAGGGGCGGCGCAAGAATCAAACATTGACTTCGCGATCCGGGGAGAGAAATCTCTTTCCGTCAGGAACCTGACCACAAACCCTTCAATATCCACGGTCCTGAAAGACAGCATCGATTGGTTGTCAGACGTGAGAACAATCGGGTACGGCGATGCGGAAATGAAGCGCGACACCATAAATCTGCAGGAGATCGTCAACCTTCTGAATGGATCCACAGACCTGGGAACACCCGTAGCGTTACCCTCATTATCCCAGGATGACATTGACAATTTTCATGTCGGAAATAAGACGGACATCATCATCGCAAGAAAAAGTCTCAAGACAACCTCTGCCGTATTGACCGCTGACGAAACTGATTTTGTAACATTGTTGGGCGATCATAACGGGATATTAAATCTGAGAACGCTGACAAACAGCGATGGGAGCCTCAGGTTTACTTTCCCCATTTTTGACATCGTGTCAGTGCAGCAGTTGAATTCTGAGCTGCAGCCAATCACGCTGATAGATGAAATTGAGGAAGAACTCGACAACCCGACAAACCCAAACGGTTTTCAAAACGGAATGTTTCGGGTTGAAGTGATGGATACCAAGCTGCGCATGTCTGTCTATGAAAAACTTGGACTTCGCCTTCAGTCTGATATAGATGAGCTTGGGCAGCAGGTATCGTTAAAAAACACACTGCAGGGCGTCCCATTAAAAATTGTTTATCGTTACTCAGACGGCGTCCAGGAAGTTCAGGATTTTGTAGACGACCCTCAGAACAAACTACTTGATGCGGATCCGATGGTAAAGGGACAATTCCCCGGGTTCATAGACATCTACAACATCAACGCCCCTTACTCGGCTGAAGCTCCTGGCACAAAGATGCGAGTAAAGCTAGATAGCGGAAAGACAATTGTGGATGTTGTCACAGAAATAGAATTTTTCACCAACAACAGCTCCACGGATTTTGAAGTGAGTGATCTCATCGCCTATCTTTATAGTAAAAAAGTGGTGACTTACGTAGAACAACCGTTATATTTAAGACTCAGAGTTGAAGATGAGGAAAGAAACCTGGTTGAAGTTTCAGAGTCCCCAAACACCACTCGGTATGATCTCATCGAAATAAAAAAGCGACACGTCGGGATCATATCGGAAATTGAAGTGGAAGAAATCACAGAATTCTAATGGGATATAAATTCAAAACAGAAGACATTTGGAAGAACCTGTCGAGGTTCTGGACCTTCTACGAAGAGAGAGACGTCCACACGTCTGTTTGGGATGCAACCCAGAAGATATTGGATGGGTTGAACTGGCGCGCCTTGCAAGCCTTCTTTGCGAAGTCGATCAGGGATTGGAGGATGGGTGTTAATTCTCCGTACCTGAACGGCAACATTAAAAGAGCCCTGGTTCTTTTTGGAGAATACACTGGCAAGGCAAGAAACATCCCAATGCCAGCTGAATCTCTAGATTTTCTACCAGTAAAACAAGACAACACTCCAATCTGGATTCAAAACAAAACTTCCGGGGATGCCTTTCAACTGGGCGAAAATGAATATTTCTTCCCCGATCTCAAGAATTTTACGTCAAAGCGGCAGTTTTTCTCCCCGGAGTCTGGCGTTGATTTTGTTGATGACCAGGCCCAGACAATTGTTATTTCGGACGTCAGAGAGGTTCAGGTCTTTGATCATTTGATATTCGTGCTGCACTCGACAAGAACTCTGAAAATATTTGAGTATGATCCAGACACTAAAAAGGCCGTTCTAAAAATTGATGAAGATCTCAAGAAGAAAAATGGAAACAATGCTGTTAATGTCTACGACATAGCTTTTAAAAACGACTATGTTTATGCCGCCCTGGGGGCCGACGGCGTTGGGGCATATTTGTTGGATTCCACCGGCTGGACTCTAACAAGAAAGAACCTGGACTCAGTTTTTACCGCCTCCATAGACATGGTGGTGGCAACCTCCGACATCGTGTTTGTGGCCACAGGATCCAACCACGTTGGTAGCCATTCAATCTGGGCTATAGCCACCTTCTCATCACTTCTTATAGGGAACTTTGTGGAGACTCTTGTCGGCGGGGCCTCTATACCAGCGCCAAGCGGTACCGGCTACGATCAAGATGGGCCGGCAGTTTACATGATGGCGTCCAACAATGTCCTGAGTGTTTTCCGAGGAGGAAGCGCCACTCATTTCCTAGAACAGTATGATTATTCCGATCTTAACACCGTGGTTCACATGGAAACTTCCCTCGGCGGAATCGTAATACCAGACAGTTCCACTCTTAAAAAAATAGAATACTTTTCATCTAGGAGAATGTTGGGAATAGTTTGGACGAGTGCTGGCGACGATAGTTTCCAGGTGTTTTCCATGGGAGATCAAACTGATCCGAAAAAATTGGATGCCACGTTCGATATTTCTGATGCTGAAGATGCGTCAGGAGACCTGACAATACTCGATTTCGACCTGGCTTACGACAATCTCACCTTTGGAATCCTGGTAAAAAACGGAGAGCTGACCAACCAGAAAATATTCCTGTTCGACATTTTCGATCTGGAATACATACAGCTTGTTGATTCCACGGGGTGGCCGGAAGACGGGTTCACATCTTCAGTGATGAGGCTAGGGATTCCAGATACAATGGTGTCGCTCAACGATACCGCCTTTAAAACACACACTGCTGACCTGGGACATGTTGGAGAAGTCTTCTACACGTTCGATGATCTGACTTCCGTGGATCCAGAATACTTTGTAGGGCTGAACAAGCATTTGCATAACCATGTTAATGGCGGGTTCAACGCAATAAAAGCCGCGAAAATAATCAGTGCTCTTTCCATGAACGGTCATCCGCCAAACCACGCTACGGACGATGATCCGGACACTTACTGGGCCAACACGATAGATTCGCCCGTAAACTTCTATGTTGATTTCGACGCCATCGCCAGGATTGTAACTTCTGTTTCCATAACCCCTCACAGCATTAGCGGTGATGCTGGTGTGAAAGATTTTAAAGTCTATGGCTCCAACGACCCTGACTTTCAAACCGGAGGGGCAAAGACGGAATTACATTCAGCCCAGAACCCCAATACAGAAGATACTGCGGTATACAGTTTCAACAACACTACAGCCTATAGATTCTATTCATTAGAGGTAATTTCAACCTGGCATGCCACTTACAAAGCAATCGTCAAAGAGATCAAGTTTTTCACGGATGATAAAAACGGCTTTTCAGACCTCAGGTGGAAGCTTTCATATGATGCTGATGTGAAAAAATTTATTTTAGAAGTCACAGACTTCAGGTATTTCGTATATCTGGACAGCCTGGAATACCGTAAAAAAGATTTGTTTGAGGAAGACGAGTTCTTTGTTTCTGACCTGTTGCGGATTGGCGCCAACGGAGATTTAGCCAGGTTGAGAAACTATGTATATTACGACGCCGACAACAATGGGTTCGACACATACCTGGACGGCGGCAAGTACCACTCCCTGGACTTTGAGTTGAGGCTAGAGGAAAAAATTACCCATAAAACTTTTGGTGACCTTCAAAACAAGATCTATGTCACTCCGCAGCTTGGGTCTATTGCGCCAGAATTAATGGATATCATCAAGGGCGCAGGCCTCGAAGGTGTTGGTTTAGACTTCTTTAGAAACTTTACTGGAAAAGCCGTCACTCTGAGGAGTAATATCCCCACACCTTTCTTTGTGCCGGAAATTGTCAATGACGGTCCGGTACCCAACACCTCATCTGATTACTTCATGCACCCGATTCGTTTGAGTGATTCGCCAGAAGCAGACAGGGGATATGCGATCATCCAATTGGTTGGCGACCAAAAGTTTCACGACAATATCGAGGATCATGTCACAGAAGCGGCCCTCTACCAGGTAGACGGCGACTTTGGTTATGTGCCAGAAAATACCTACATCATGGGAAATTCACGGCTGCACCGTGGGCGCTACAAAGTGGAGGCTTATTTTGAAGATCTGGCTATAGTCACACTTGAAGAACAGGCACCAACCCAAGATGAAAAGTATTTAAAAGTTCCGAGCGACAAGTTCAAGAGCGTATATGATGCTAGTGGTACGGCAGATTTTGAGTTCTCGACACCCATTTATCTGACAGCAACCAGCGGAACAAACAAAATATTTATCAGGACTGTCGCCAATGAAGTGATCACCTCATTCTTTTTGCAAGAATTTATCGGAAAAATACTCATTGTAAGTGAAACTCAACCAAGCCTTGACTCGGAGTCACACGACGACTGGCTTCTTGTGGTTGGCGGTGGAATAGATCAGACGAACGGTGCGTACCTAATCCTGTCAAAATATATCACTTCATTGGAAATTTACTCTGCACCAACACTTTCTGCTGACAAAGCATACCTGGCAAAGCACTCGGGAAGCTCTAGAATAGATGCGATGTGTTGGGGGGCAACACAAACTCAAGACGATGAAAACTTTTTCTCTCCAGATAGTATTTTGTTTGAGTTGTTCTATACCAACATAGGTATCCCGAATTCCGACGGCCGCTTTGTTCAAAATGTCATTGAGCTTAAGGATATGATTCTCGACGATGTCACTGGAGATACCCCCGAAACCTGGTATGAATATGATGCGGTAGTGGACGTGGATTCCAATGGCGATCCTGTTTTCAAAAACAGGTACTCTCAGCACAAGGGCTTGGTTATTTTCTACGAAAAGCCGATTGCCCAGACTTTGTTTGCGACTCGAGCCATGGAACAACTAGATACTCTTTCCAAAATTTATGCGCCTTTTATAGGCGCTGATGAGAACACTCCCGACTCCCAGGAATTTTATAACGAGATCCTGGGAAGAATGTTTTCCCTGGTTAACGGGCCAAACGTGACTCCACTTGAGACCGGCTTGAACTTGTTCTTCAATCTTCCAACCAACACAATGGAAGAAACGACCATCGTCTTTGTCGAGGATAGAGATCAAGTTGTAGTTCGCAATGACGACGGGGAAGATACGATCATTTCTCTTCTTGGGAACCCACTGAGAAAAGACCTGCAGGAGGGCGATGTCTTGCGGCCGCTGGAACCTTTGACGTCAAAGATCACGATCAAAGATGAAAGCATCGAGCCAAGGTGGTGGGACAGAGATTACATCACCGTAATATCTCCACACAGCCAATACAGGACCGACGATCTTACCCAGGAACAACGTCGTGTCATGAATGAGATCTTGAAATCGAATGTGTTTGGAGTTTCGATCGACGCTTCCCTGTTGAGAACAGATACCGGCAGGACAATAAAAAGCGCCAGCGCCTTCGTGACTGCGGCCAAGCCGCGCTATTCTCACGCCGTGGTCTATACCAAGATGGATTTGTCCGATGATCCAAGCAGGGTGGGCGTTTCAGACAGTTTGACATACAATGTAAAACTGATCATAGCAGCAACAATTTTCTCAAATTTGAGGAACCAATATTTCACAGACGATGACGATGTGGCCGCCCAGGGTGAAGAGATGGAAATGAGTCGGCAGAACACGGTGTCTTTTTATGATCGACTACATCTTCTGAGAGAAGATCAAGCAAGCGCTGGAACATACACTGGATGGTCTCAGTCCGACCAGGTTTTTGGTGTGACAAGTAAATCTCTGACGGACCATCAGGAATATAGAAGCAATCTTAATCAGTGGGTTTTTAAGAAGGCCACAAGCTAATGCACGGTTTAATCAAATTATGGGGCGGAATCCCAGAACATGTTGATTACGAGACATTCCTATCAGTAGGAGGGTCACTCAGTAAAACTCAATTTGAGAACAGGCGACTGCCAGGTGCGGGCCATCTTGTAAAAAACCAGATCGTTCACTGTGGCAGAAAACTTCTTCTTCATTCCATCTTTAATGATGTGGATTACTCAGTTGGAAAAGTTTATTTAGGCGACGGAGCGAATGTATTTGGTTCGGCCGGCAACATTGTCCAAACTGTTTTTCCAACCCATAAATACCCAGAAACAAACCAACTCGGTAGAAACGTCATCTTTTCAAACTCGGTAACCACCATAGGGAATGTCGAGTTTTTGGAAAGTGAATTGTCGATAGCCTGTGCTTTCCTGATAAAATCAGATGAACACCAGATAGGCGGTTCTTCTTTTCACAATGACAATTCAGAAAAATTTGTAAACAACATTTCACTGGTGTTAGAGGGGGCCAGCCTTCCAGAGTGTTTGCCGTTCCCAGCCGGTGGGCCGGCAATGTTCTCTCACGCTACTTTTCCACCAATGGGAATGGACCCGGCAGCTCAACATTACATTTACGGAAACTGGATTTTCAGGGCAATATAATGGATCTACACGACGATATCGAAATAGAGGGGCGGGTTAAGGTTTACTCTGGCATCCCGCTGCAGCTTTTAAAAAAGTATCCGAACCACCTCAAATCCATACACTTGGCTCATCCCGGTATGAGAACCGTAAAGAGGGCAAATTTTAACGCTCCTATACAAGACGACGACAATTTGATCGTAAATGTTGGGAAGACACACGCCCTGAACAGAATCTTTCAGGACAATGGTTTTTTCCAATACGTAGCCATTGGGGATGGCGCTTTTACTTTTTCCAACGGGGAACCACAGGGTATCCCAACTTTTCCGGCTAGTGGAGATGACACACTTTCTAATGCCGTGGCTGGGAAAGCTATACAAAGCCAGAGTGAGGGGTTTGAGGGAGACTTTTTTTCAGGCTACACGAAAAGCCTACTCACCACGTTTATTTCCACAGAGGACGTGGATCTGAATACACAATGGACGAACGGGAACACAAACCACCTCATCAACGAAATAGGAATATTCTCTTCTGAGAGTAATGGTAACTACTCCAATTGCCTTGCTAAATTCATCTTAAGAAACCAGGAGTTTTCTCCACTTGGCATAAATATATACACCTTTGAGTGGATCATAAGGTTTGGGGGTTGATGTGGGAATAGGAATCGGCGGAAGAATAGTTTTATACAACGGGATCCCGGCTGGACTTTATTCCATAGAACGGTTTGAGGCTCTGAAAACAATGTTCCCGAAAGTGGATGTTGACCGCTTTGTTGTGCCGCCAGAAGTCTTAGACCTGGCTAAAAACACTGTTACTCTTAGTGGATTAAAAGCGCTGTCTAACACGGCATTCGATCCGGCCGTAGCAAAGCCTCTTGGATATATGGCCGTTGGCGATGGGGCTTACAACTTCACAACCAACAGCAGGATTTCACAAAAATCTAGTAATGAGGCCCTCTATCACCAGGTCGGCGGGCTGCAAACCATCCTGTCTTTTGCACAGCCAACTGGTACGGTTCTTTCCGGGGTCAGAAAAGAAATGTCCATGACCTTCTTTTCCGAGAATCTACAGGCCACTGATTTTGTATCCAACAATCAAAGTGAGTTCTTCATCAATGAATATGGAATTTTCAACACTGATGGGGTTCTATATGCCCACATAACCAGGACAAATCAGCCGTTTGATCCGCTCGATCAAGTGGCATTGACGGTAACCTGGGCGTCGGAGTTCACAATCGAATGAGTTACCGCATCATTAAAAACAACACCCCCTTCACAACGCAGACCATGCGCTTGTTTATCAAAGCGATCACTGGCGGCAAGGGGGGAATTCTTAACGGGATGGATTTAGATCAGCAAGACTGGATCAACAGTCAGACCGATCTTCTCAAAATCAGCCCCGGGGCATTTGTTTTTAATGGGCAGATAGTGAAGATCATCAACACCATCAATATCAATGGAATCTTTGCAAGCACAAACACTGGTGATTTTCTCTACATTGTTCCTCATTTAGAAGATAACTCTACGATCGGCGTACAGTTTGGATTCGGCGGGCTTCAAGACATATCTGATATTGTAATTATAGGGCAGAGAAAGGGATCTCGTTGGTATAGAAAACCAAACATTTTACTGAACAACAAGATTGTTCCCAAGGATACCATCCAGGTCATCTCAAACCCTGATTCCAACATTACGGAGATCAAGTACACCTGATGGCTTTAAAAAAACTGATACAGGAACAAGCGTCCTACGACTTTTCTTTTTTCACCGCCGCCCTGGCACACTCAATCGGTGGCGACGGGCCGCTAGAAGGCTTTAAAGTAGAAGAGAAAGTTGTTGATGACAAGGTTTACCTGATATTACATCCAGGGGCCTTTGTCCGCAGCGGGTCCATTTATATTCTTCCGGACAAAGTGGATGGTGAAACCGACGAAGATCATTCCCTTGAAATTACACAGTTTGCGAACCAGCCCAATTTCACCTATGAGCTTGATTTAGAATACAGCGGGGTACCGACTCTTTTTCTAGTAGAAACAGCTACTGACCCAGACAACCCGGACATACTTCCCGTGTTTCAAGTAAAGCTTTCCCCCGGGGAAACAGACATCGTCATTTCCATGAGAAAAATAGATCCAATCGCCAGGTATGACGATGACCCGTTGATAATGCTCGCGAACTACTACGACGATGTCTCCACGGAAGTGGCGGTACCAGCTCCGTTTCAATGGCAGGTTTTTGCTGAGAACGATCCTGCAGCGTGTTATTTTCCGATTGTCGCTGAGACTGACGATCCCGACTATCTGATAGAGGCTCCCTGATGGCGAATGACGATATTTTTACAAATAGAATTTTGACCACGGTTCAGGGTGGAGACCCTCTTTCTGGCGCCAGGACAGAAGGTTCCTATGAAGGAATTCTTAACCAGATGGCCGAAGAAATAATGACAAACCTGACTGAACTTGAGACGGCCATTAAAGCAATCGTCAACGGGGCGGCAACAACTCACGCAGCGATAAGTGACAAACTAGGGGATGGTGAACACCATTTAAGTGAGGACCAATTCGACTGGGTTAAAGCCGCCCAGGCTGAGGACCCATCATATGCGACACAGTTGGCAGATCATGTTTCTAGGATAGGTGTGCTCGAAGGTGTCTCGGGAAAAAAATTAACCCTTTTAGCAACTCCGCACGACATCGATTTAAACTCTGTATCTAAGGTTGGATCAAGTCACTGGAGAATTATCAAGAACGCCACGGTGCCTATCGGCGGCGGGCAGTATGTTCCTAATGACGCCGTACTTTTTGGAAGACTAATAGCTTATCAGAATTTTGTTAATAGTGGCGCTATAGTGGCATACCTTAGAGCCTACGATCAGGGGCAAGCTGATTCGGCACAAAATATATCGATCGGATCTCAGTTAGAAGTCATTGGAGTCTCCATGATAGGTGACGCACCAGGTTCTGGAAGCTACAACGCATGGCTAAACCAAGACACTTTGTTACTCCCGCTTTCTGGAGACTTTGATAACGGAGTTATGATCCATTCAATATTTAATTACTTCCACCTGGTTATCCTGGGATATTACAAGTAGGTAGATGATGGCAGACTTTAAGTTACCTTACGGAAGTAAGGCGCAGTTTGACACTGGTAAGGCCGCAGCCAAAGTAGATTGGGTTGAGGCGGGTGACAAACCCAGTGGAGCAACAAGTCAAGACGTTGGGGACGGCGTTTTAAACCAGCTCGAAAAACTGTTGCTTTTGAATGATGAGGAGCTTAGAACGCAGATTCTCGCAAACCAATCGCCGTCACTGGCACATGCCGATCTAACTGACGTGGATGAAAATGATCT
>Ga0233429_1001933_pt1 | contig 22868 bp, 17 predicted proteins | sample SI_118_April2016_3_FD_179879 | JGI IMG/M metagenome (GOLD analysis project Ga0233429, IMG submission 179879) | Seawater microbial communities from Saanich Inlet, British Columbia, Canada - SI_118_April2016_135_MG | ecosystem: Environmental > Aquatic > Marine > Inlet | place: Canada: British... | reverse complement strand
GTTATAATATTGTAACATCTAAGACGTAAGTGTAGTCAGCAAACAAATTCCTCGGTAGCTCAATGGTAGAGTGGGTGACTGTTAATCATTAGGTTGTAGGTTCGAATCCTACCCGAGGAGCCATTCTTCAAGTCGGATTAAAACCGACTTGAAGAATGTTAGTTATGGGATCCCTTCAACAATTTGTTGAAGGGATTTTTTATTGAAAAATTGTTAGATGCATATTTGAGAAGAACAGGCATTTATAAGGCTCACGGAAAAGTCTGGTACCTTTTTATCAGCTCAAATTGCTTATCGGTCCGACATAACGATCTCATGTAACCTATTGAAAATAGTATGATCATAATCTTCCCGCAGAGTGACTTCTAATACATCATACAGCTTTTCAATCTGTTTTATTATCTGCTCTAATCTATCGTCATCTTTAACAAGTAAATACATCCTACTCTTCGAGCCATCTTCTATCTCTCCGCATAATATGCCCTCCAGATTAAAAGCTCGCCTTGCAAACAATCCGGTAATATGTGACATTACACCAGGATGATTGTTTACAATCAGTTCAATTGTTGTGTTTGCGGTATTACTCATTTATCTCACCTCCCATCATTTCATAATTTGCACAACCGGGTGCAACCATTGGCGTTACATTTTTCTCAGGAGCAAGAGGGATATTGATCAAAACTGGCCCTTCTTTTTTTATCGCTTTTTCGAGTGTAAGAAAAGGGGCTTCATCCATTTCCAAATCATAGCTTTCTATCCCGAAACCCTCACCGATCTTTGCAAAGTCTGTTTTACAGTAAAACTGCGAAGCTATAAACTCTTTGCCATAAAAGTACTCCTGTTGCTGCCTAACGAGTCCAAGGTGTCTATTGTTAAAGATTATTATCTTAATATCCAGGCTCAACTCAGACAATGTTGACAATTCCTGAATATTCATCAAAAACGATCCGTCTCCGCTGAAACAGACAACTTTTTTCCCGGGATTAGCTAAACTTGCTCCTATTGCGGCCGGAAATCCAAAGCCCATTGTCCCTAAGCCTCCAGAGGTCAGCAATGTTCTGGGTTTTGAAAAAGGGTAATATTGCGCAACCCACATCTGGTGTTGTCCAACATCCGTGGTGATGATCGCTTCCTCTCCCGCAAAGCCTCCTATTTTTTTTATCATCGCCTCTGGTGATTGTTCATCCTGTTTCATCTTTTTAGAAATTGGATATTTTTCTCTCATATCCATTATAGTTTCTGTCCATTTTTTTCTAGTATTATGCTCAATCAGAGGTAATAGTTGTTTTATTGCCTGCTTAATATCACCCTGAATAGCTATATCCGCTTTTTTTATTTTATTTATTTCCGCGCCATCGATATCTATATGTATTATCCTGGCGTTGGGACAGAACTCTTTAACTTTGCCTGTCGCGCGGTCATCAAACCTGACCCCAAAAGCGAGGATCAGGTCAGCTTCGTGCATGATATGGTTAGTGTACCTTTGCCCATGCATGCCAAGCATCCCTATAAACATATCATCACCACTTGGAAAACATCCCAGGCCCATCAACGTAGAGGTAACCGGAATAGAATTTTTATGTGCAAAATCCATCAGCATATCTTCCGCTCCGGATAAAATGATTCCACCACCCGTGTACAAAACAGGTTTTTCAGAACTGTTTATCATTTCAGCCGCTCTCTCAATCACAGCCTCATCAATGTATATAGACAGGTCCTCTTCGTCAAACGACCTGTCGAAAGACTCTACTTCGATCATTTCCAGTTGAACATCTTTAGGTATATCTATCAAAACCGGGCCAGGTCGCCCTTCTGAGGCTATACGGAAAGCTTCCGGAATTGCACTCAATAGTTCTTCCGCCGACCGAATAAGAAAATTGTGTTTTGTTATCGGAATTGTCATTCCGTAAGTATCAACTTCTTGAAATGCATCTGTTCCTATTAAAGAAGAGGGAACCTGTCCTGTTATAGCAATTATGGGGACCGAATCCATTTTAGCATCTGCTATGGCGGTCATAAGGTTTGTCGCCCCAGGTCCACTGCAAGCAAAACAAACCGCAGTCTTACCCGTTGATCTGGCCATCCCGTGTGACATAAAACCGGCTCCCTGTTCATGTCTCGCGAGGATATGCCTTATCTTACTATTAGCAAGCGCGCTATACAGTGGTAAATTTGTACCTCCCGGTATGCCCGTAATAATATCTATTCCTTCTTTTTCTAATAATTTAATTGTTATCTCCGCACCTGAATATTTCATGATTATTCCTTTAATATAAATAAAAAAAGCCCCTGCCAGAACGCTACTGGCAGGGGCTTATAAGCAATTAAAAGCATACAAACCCCTTACGGAGGTAGCAATACACTACCTCCCACTACAAATACAAATATATTATTATACAAATTAATTAAATTCATTTCTTTCACTTGCGAATGCCCTGTACAAATAAAAAAACCCCTTCCGGTTTTTACCGAAAGGGGTTTGAATATTTAAGCTTAACTCTTGCTACCCTTTATCCGGTGAATAACCTCCAGACAGACTCTACCACAACTACTTGACCCACAGTAGTCACCTTTTTGTTCGCAGTATTGTAAAGTCCCATTCTTTCCATTTTTCCACCTTCTTTTTGTCTAATTTCGGATATTGTACTCTTTTTCTGATATTTGTCAACTTTCATAGACCTAACATATTTTTCTCCTCTTTTGTCAATACCGCCAGGATTGGTTGCTTCCTGGGGGTGGTCATGGGGTTGTAATATCAAGCAACTCTACCGTAAAGATCAAAGTCTGGTCAGGGCCAATGCTTGGTGGGCCATTTGTACCATAGGCTAATCCTGAAGGAATATAAAATTCATATTTACTGCCAACATTCATAAGTTGTACGCCTTCAGTCCACCCTTTGATGACTTGATTTAACATAAACTCTGCCGGCTTATCACGTTTGTATGAGCTATCAAACTCTTTGCCTCCAATCAACGTGCCGCTGTAATGTACTTTAACTTTATCAGTTGCCTTGGGCTTTGCCCCGGCTCCCTCCGTTATCACTTTATACTGTAGGCCTGAATCTGTTACCTTAACGCCATCCTTCTCCTTATTGGCATCAAGAAAAGCCTGGCCAACTTTGGCGTTTTCAGTACCTGCAACCTGTATTGCAGCTTGTGCTTTTTCTTGTGCCTTCTTTTGAAGAGCAGCCATAAAAATATTGATCTCAGTTTGTGACATCGCAGGCTCGTTCCCCTTTGCAGTATCATCCAAACCTTTGGCAAACAATTCTAAGTTCACTTCAAATTCACTCTGTTTGGCGAAATTACCAATTTGAGTACCAAGGATATAGCTGAGCTTTTGAGACTCTGACCACTCGGCTGCAGCACTGGCTGGCTTAGCATCATCTTGCGCAATAATAATACCTGAAAAAGCAAACAGCATTAAAACAGAAAACAACATAATTCTTAGCATCACAATAAACTCCTCGAATCCATAAATTTCAAATATAAAATCTCAAAACAAAGCACACTCACATAAAAGCATGATTTATGATGTAATAATCCGGTAAGTGTACAGAAATGATAGAAAGGTCAGTAACGAAAAGCAATAAGAAAAACGGTTGTGTATGCATCCAGTGGTGGGAAGATAAAATCTCGTAGGTTGCCTAATAATTAAATGAAACAGATGATTAAAAAATCAGATTGTCTGCCGGCAATCAATTGAGTGAGCGAACTGGACGAACATACCGGTTTTTGTAACGCCAGCGTACATTGCCAAGGCTGAAGTAAACACTCCAGACGCTACCACCACGTTTATCACCAGACCAGATCCCCCACTGTTCCTTGTCAAAGATGGGGTCTATGTGAAGGGCATTCGTCTTGCCTGGTTCAAGCAGCGACGTTGCTTCTTCTATAGTAGGTAACCTCCAGTCGTTATACCCTGCATACTTCAAGGTGTTCAACTTTTTTACCCATCCATTTGCTGCAATCCACTGCATATACTCTTTAGAACCGGATTGGAGCCACATCAGTCCCGTGGCATGGTCTATTACCACATTGCCTCCTTTTATCGTTTTTTTCTCGTATTTGTGAATGATTGTGCTATGTCCATAGAACCCCCATTCATCAAACTTTCGTATATAAATATTTGGCATTGACTGTACATCAGAAACAGACAAGTTTCTGTAAGACGAACGCAGGGCTGTTTTGTGTGAATTTTCTTCTGCGGATTGTATAACCCGAACAGAGAGAAGAACAAATGAGATAGCGATGATATATAGTAAATGTTTTTTCATATGAAGTGAGAATTATAATCTCACAAAGGAATTAGGCAAGTGTTTTTTTGAATCGTATTTATCACCTGATTTTTCATTACATGTGAAATTTTTATTTTCTAATAAAATTCTGTGATTACAGGTTTTAATTGCAACAATGTTTTGCTGCCGATAATTCTTGCCGCAATAATTGCAAAAGGTACCATAACGGGCAGCATATCATTTATCCTGTTTATTATGTTATTAGACAGGTCCAGCAAGTGTAATTTCCTTTATATATTTCTTTGTTCTATACTTTTGATTTTGCCATAATGTGTAATTGGAATTTGTGGTAACTTTTTTCCTCTAAAATTGTCTTTAGGAATTTTATGAAAATATGATTTTTCTTTGCCTTGCCGGGTGGGATTGTAACCGGAAGCGTTGTTGCTATGACTTCTATTTCTTTACTTTCAATGCAACTTGAAATTTATTCTATGACAAGCGTACTTATGAATATTTGCGAGGGCCAGATTGCAAATTTTCTATTTACAATTCACATAAAGCATTATATTATTAGCCAAAATCATTGAGAATGAAAGACATCCTAAGAGATTTATGAAAAATCAATAATAACATACCTTCATAAGCTAACTATTGGAGCACTGTTTGAAATTAAAGAGATCTACTATAATTGGCTTGGTGATTACTTTCTCAGTAATCATTGCTTATCTTCTTGATCCTGCCGTTCTTAAGTTCATGGAGCTTAAGAGCCTTGATCTGAAATTTCAAACCCGTGGCATTCTTCAACCAGGTAAAGAGACGGTCATTGCCGCCATAGATGAAAAGAGTCTTGATGAATTAGGACGCTGGCCCTGGAGCCGGAACATTCAGGCAAGATTGGTGAATAAACTAACAGAACACGGCGCTCGGGTTATTGCCTTTGATGCCGTATTTTCCGAACCGGATACAAATCCTGGGCTGGCAAAAATCAGAGATTTTAAAAATAGCTTGCAGATAAACAATGAGGCAGATCCAACTCTTATTAAATGGCTAAACCTGGTAGAAGATGAGTCTGATACGGACCAACAGTTTGCCGATTCGCTTCGGAAATCACAAAGAACGGTTCTTGGATATTTTTTCCATTTCTCTGAGACAGGGTTGGAACATCTGGGAGAGGAGTTGTTAGAGCGCTCTTTTGAGAATATTCAGGGAACTCATTATAATGCAGTTAGGTTTGCAAGCGAGGAGGCAATATCAGCCTATCTCCAGCATGCTTATGCTGTGGAATCCAATATATCAATCCTCTCCGAAGCTGCATCATCAGCAGGTTTTTTCAGTTTTGTTCCAGATTATGATGGAGCATTTCGACGCATTCCACTCATTGTTAGTTATAAAGACTACTTCTTTCCGCCCCTATCTATACAGAGCCTTAAACTCTATTTGGACAAACAAGTCTCTTTTTATATACCAGAGTATGGTATGGAGAGTGTTGAAATCGGTGATATCCTTATTCCAACTGATAAGCAGGGGAAATTACTCATTAACTATTATGGTCCTCCGAATACATTTCCACACTATTCTATTACCGATATTATAAACGACCGGATTCCGGAAGATTTTCTAAAAGATAAAATTGTTATTGTAGGGGCTACTGCTGTAGGAATATATGATCTTCGAATAACCCCATTCGAGAAAAATTATCCTGGAGTTGAGATTCACGCAACTGTTATTGACAACATTCTACACCAGCGTTTTCTTGTGCAGCCTGAATGGGCTAAATTGATAGATTTGTCAGCCATCCTAATCGGAGGGGTTATTGTTACTTTTGTCTTTGCAAAAGCGAGTGTCTTCCCATCACTAGGTTATACTTTTTTAGCAGGTTGTTTTTTCCTGTGGTTTAATTACTTTCTCTTTCAACAAGGAATCCAATGCCGCATAATTTCTCCCCTATTGAACTTGGTCTTAGTCTACGCAGGCATTACGATATATCGACTCTTTACAGAAGGGAAGGAGAAGCGCTTTATCAAGGGGGCCTTCGGTCAATATCTTTCCCCGATAGTAATTGAACAACTAGTGGCGTATCCGGATCTGCTGAAATTAGGAGGAGAACGTAAAATCCTCACCGCTTTTTTTTCTGATGTAGCTGGTTTTGCCGGTATTTCAGAAAAACTCTCTCCTGAAGAACTTGTGGAATTGCTGAATGTTTATCTAACGGAGATGACAGATATTATTATGAAATATGAAGGCACCGTGGATAAGTTTGAGGGAGATGCCATAATTTCTTTTTTTGGAGCACCGCTGCCTTTAGAGGATCATGCAAAACGGGCCTGCCTGGCCAGTCTTGAAATGCAAAAAAGGCTACAAGAGTTACGAATGCAATGGAAACGAGAGGGGAAACAGGAACTTTATGTGCGTATCGGTCTCAATACCGGACCTATGGTTGTGGGTAATATGGGGTCCAAAAGCCGCATGGACTATACAATAATGGGTGACTCTGTTAATCTGGCTTCGCGCCTTGAAGGGGCGAATAAATACTATGGAACTTATTCAATGATTAGTGAAAGCACTTACAACGCGGCCAGAGAAGTTGTGGAAGTTAGAAGACTTGATAGGATCCGTGTTATTGGGAAAGCCGAACCGGTAACAGTTTATGAACTTATTTGTACAAAAGGAGGGCTTGAACCGCAACATGCAAAGCAGATAGCTCTATTCCATGATGGGTTGTCTTACTATCTTGAACAGCAGTGGGATAAAGCAATGAATTGCTTTCAAACTATTTTAGAAAAATCGAGCGACTCCCCTTCCTCCATTTATATTGAAAGGTGTAAAAAACTTAAGATCAAACCACCGGGAAGTAACTGGGATGGGGTTTTTAGTCTAACTGAAAAATAGATGTTGATAAAGACACAACGAAATTTATACTAATCATTTCGGATGAAAGGAGATTATGTGCTATTACTACATAAAAATTTGTCTTTTATGAAGATTTTGTTAGTGCACTGGACGGCTGTCTTTTTGGTCACGGCAACTTGCCGCATTATGCAATACAAGACTCGAAAAGCAATAATTTTATCTTTTCTATTTCTTTTGCTTCTTGTTGTTTCCGCAAGCCAGGCTATTGCTAAAGAAAGTGCCTCTCTCAGTAAAGTAAAAGGTGAAGTCTCTGTTTTCAAACAGGGAAAACCAAAAAGTATTGAAGGGTCAGTGGGTATGCCTCTTTTCGTTGGGGACAAAATAGTTACCACCGGAAAGAAATCCTTAGCAGATATATCTTTTCCCAATGGGGATATCGTCCGAGTCATGCCGAATTCAAAACTTGAAATCAAAGTAGCTGATTTTAGAAAGAAAACCTCCAGCATTCGCATGAAGCTTTTATCGGGTAAAATTTTTAATGTTGTGCGCAAGCTTAAGGGAGAGTCTAAATATGAAGTGGAAACTCGTGTAGCAGTAGCAGGAGTCAGGGGAACTGTCTGGTCTGCCGAGACCTCAGAAGGAGGTGAAGATGTTTTTATGGTGAAAGAAGGAAAAGTAGCAGCAAAAAACCCGGAAGTTGCACCTGAAAAAGAAATACTAGTCAGTGATTTGAAGAAAACCATAGTCCGGAAGGATAAAATCCCTACTACGCCGGTGTCTCTATCTCCTGAGGAAATCGCCATGTTCGATATCCTGGATGATCTTTCTGCACAAATAACTGATGATATGAGAGATGATATCAGAGACAATTTTGCGGAAGATATGATGATGGATAGGCAATGACACCATAACCAAATATTATTCTGCAAAAAATACAACCGCCTGGATCAAGTTACAATGATATATCTTCTCGTCACAAAGAAGTTTTCCTTTATGTTAACTCCTTATCTTAAAACATGAGGGAAAGCAATAGCTCCAATGATAAAGTTAATATTTTATGAGGACTTGAAAGATATTGAGGAACTTGAGAAGGGAACTTATATATTCTCTGATATTGAATGCCTTGATCCTGTGCAGACAGAACAAACTCTTAGTTGTGAGGAACGACTTTTCAATTCAAAAGGGAAAAATTATTTACTCAATCACCCTACCTGCTCCATAAGACCTTACGAACTGCTGCGTAATCTGCATTAAAACCTGTTGAGAGAGCAAGTTGCATCCAAAAGTTTATAAAATATTTTTATTACAGAGCTGCTTGAAGACATGGATCAAATTGTTAATAAACCTCAGATAGACTCATTTGTACCAAAAGAGCCTATCAAAAAAAAGCCTTTAGTATCCGTCATTGTTCCGGTTTATAACATTAAACCAAAGTGGCTTGATTTATGTATAAATTCTGTTCTTAACCAGATATTCGAAAATTGGGAGCTGTCTGTTTACAATGATGGTTCCACCATAAAGAGTACAATCGACGCGCTTCGAAAATGGGAAGGTAAAGACAAAAGAATCAAAATCAGATCTGGAAAATCCCAAAAAGGAATATCCATAGCGCTGAATGAGGCAGTCAAAATGTCATCTGGAGAGTATATTGCCCTGCTGGATAACGTTGACGAATTAACCGATGATGCGTTACTGGAAGTGGCAGAAAAAATAATTTCTATTCCAAATTTAAAATTTATCTATTCGGATGAATCTATTGTTGAAAAAATCGGAAGCTCACTCGTAACATATTATAAACCGGATTTCAACTTCGATCTGTTTTTATCAAGTAATTATATTTCTCATTTAACAGTAGTAAAAAAATCTTTAGGTGATACAGCAGGGTGGTTCAGGAGAGGTTATGAAGGAGCTTACGACTATGACTTTTTATTAAGAGTCCTGGAAAGAGTGAAATCCAAAAATATTTTCCATATTCCTAAAGTTTTGTATCGTTATCGAGAAAAAAATGAGCAGCCACAAAAGATAGCCATGCAATCCTCCATAAAAGCTCTAAAAGACTATATAAAAAGAAACAAAATTGATGGGCAGGTTTTGGAAGGAAGATTTCAAGGGACATTTCGTATAAAAAGAAATATTCAAAAAAAAGCTCTGGTATCTATTATTATTCCTTTTAAAGATAAGGTTGAATTATTGGAAAACTGTGTCGATTCATTACTGACAAAAACTGAATACAATAATTTTGAAATCTTATTAATCAACAATATGAGCAAGAATAGGAAGACGCATCAATACCTTGAAAGTATTATTAAAAGAGATAGGAGGGTTTTGCGATACGACTACAACTACCCTTTTAACTTTTCGGCAATCAATAATTGGGCAGTTCAAAAATCAAAGGGGAAATATATATTATTTCTGAATAATGATACAGAAGTAATTTCCAGAGAATGGCTTTCAGCTATGGTCGAGCACATTCAGCGAAAAGAAGTGGGAGCGGTTGGAGCAAAACTGCTCTACAAGAATGATATTATTCAACATGCGGGAATTGTATTAACCCTCGGAGCATCTGGAGAGCATATTTTTAGAGATTGCAACGAAGGTGATTCCGGTTATTTTGGCCAGCTAAATTTAATTCGCAATTGTTCGGCCTGTACCGGTGCATGTTTAATGGTAAAAAGGAGTCTTTTTGAGAAAATCGGTGGTTTTGACGAAATAGCTTTAAAAATCGCTTATAACGATGTAGACTTGTGTCTGAAAATCAGAGAAAATGACTATTTAATTGTCTATACCCCTTATGCGGAGCTCTATCATTATGAGTCACATTCCAGAGGCTATGACGATACCCCAAAAAAAATAAAGATTGCCAGAAAAGAGATTAATCATATGCAAAAAAGATGGAAGGGGAAAATTTTAAAAGATCCGTATTATAATCCTAATTTAATGATTTCTTCCACAAATTCCAAGGTAACCTCCACGCTGGAGCAATTACTGAAAGATAAGAATAATTCGCAATATGTCCTCTCTATGAAAAGGGGTGAAGTTCGCCATAATACAGGAGAAACCAATGGGAACAAACATTATTGCTTTACTACTAAACACAAAAAAGGAAATTGTGTATATGTACCAGAGATGCGGCTTATAAAAAGTTTTATGTTCAGGGCAACCTTTTTTATTGAATTTATTAATATATTTGAGGAAGAAGAAGATCTGATCAGTTTATATGTATACGAACCAAAACATAAAAAAGTTTTAATATCTAAGAATATCTTTTTTCAAGACCTGAAATCCATGAAAGAGCAATTTGTTCTGGAATTTAAGGGAGCGAAATCTCAGGTTTTAGCTCTCATAATATACTGGAATAAAACCTGTGATATAGCTGTTTCTAAAATCGTTTTAGAAAAAATGTAAGAGTTCACTGCAGAAACACAAAAATGGTGAGATGAATTAGAATAAAAAGAGAGAGAGTATAGCCTTTTATTAAAAGCTAAAGACTTTCTACAATATAGCAAGATCTTAGGTTCAGAAGAATTTTCATGTTTAAACCAATAATTTCAAAGAAGCCAAGAAAAATAAAACCCAGGAAAATACGCCTTGCCTTTTACGGAAGCGCTCCTACTTCTGCTACCGGTTATGCTACGGTAAGCAGGAATCTATTAATGGGTTTGTATGCTACCAACCGTTTTGACATTGAGGTTTATGGTATTAATTACCGGGGAGAACCGCATGATTTTCCATTTAAAATCTGGCCTCTCTGTTTCAACGATGATCTAAACGGACAGCCTGACCCTTTTGGCCGAAAGAAAACAGTGGAGTTGTTAACAGACCGGAAAAGGAGATATGATGTTTACTTTTTTCTGAACAACCCGCATAAGCTGACTTTCTTACCTATCCTTTTAGAACGGTTAAAGCATAAGAGGCACCGGTTTGCAAGCATCGTATACTATCCGATTGATGCAACTCCAGACCAGGATTGGCTGAAAAATATTCAAGACGCGCACAGGATTGTGGCCTATTCTAAATATGGAATGAGAGAAACTTTAAATATCATGCCGGAGTTAAAATCTAAAACCAGCGTCATCTACCACGGTGTTGAACCAATGAACTTTTTCCCGTTGCGCAAACCTGAACGGGTGTTATTTAAAAGAAATTATTTTGGAATAGCAGAAGATACTTACCTGGTAACTAATGTAAACCGAAACCAATTGAGGAAAGACATACCGAGGACCATGATAGCCTTTAAGGAATTTAAGAGAAAAGTTCCAAACTCCATTTTGTATCTTCACATGGCCCGTAATGATGTAGGTGGTGATGTTGTTGAAATGGCAAAAATGCTTAAGATGAAGGAAAGAGAAGATATAATCTTCACTGAAAATAGTTTTACTCCGGGGCGGGGAGTGTCTGTAGAAAAATTAAATAAAATATACAACGCAAGCGATTTAATTGTCAGCAGTACGACCGGAGAGGGATGGGGATTAAGCTCTATTGAGGCCATGGCCGCAAAACGTCCCTGTCTATTTCCTGACCATACGACACTGAGTGAGATATTTGCTGATGGACGAGGAAAGTTTATAAAAACGGGTGGTGACCAGGATCATCTTGCCTTTGTTCCGGATGATCCGGTAAGGTTGCGGCCAATAGTACATATCAATGACATGGCAGACAAAATGCTCTGGATGTACAATAACAAACCGAAAGTTCAGCAAATGGTGGCAAAGTCCTATAAATGGGTAAAAAGTAATTTAGCCTGGGATAAGCATATTGTCCCTCAATGGATCAAATTAATTGACAGTATCATAGAACAACCGGAGCAGAAAAAGACAAAGATCAGCCTCGGAACCAGAGACCATATTGAGTATATTTAACCTTTGCGAATTTTAATGCAATGGCCCAGAGAAACAAAGAAGGCGAATAAAAGGCTATCTTGACTGTTTCAAATTAACAAGTCCTTTACGGCTTATTTATCTTTGCACTAATTTTTTTACTTTTAAAATATGGAAATTACCGGAATAAAATATATTTCTCCTTTTCTTGATGTTACTACTTATGGTGCAGGGTCTGCTAACTGTATTAAAGCTCTCCATAAACATACGTCTATTCCATTGACTATTCAAGATTTTAGTTTTGAAAACTGTCAATTTAAGGTGCAAAGTGAACGAGATGACTGGCAACCGCTTATAGAAAAAACTATAAACTACAATGTACAAATAATTCATACTTCACCTTTCTATTATTCAACTTTCAAGGAACCTGAGATAGCAAATATTGGTTTCCTTTATTGGGAAACATCTCATATCCCGGATTCATGGGTTAAAGAGATTAACAAAAATTTAGACGCCCAGTTTGTATGCTGTCAGTACACTAAGAAGGCCCTTATTGAGAGTGGAGTAAAAATTCCTGTTATCGTAGTATTACCCGGTTTTGATTTTGATAACAAACCCCCTATAAAGCATTCTCCCACTTTCGGGTTTGATAAGGATGCTTATAAATTCTATTCCATTGCTCAGTGGACAGAACGAAAAAACCTGATCGGTCTCCTGAAAGCTTACCTGACCGGGTTCAGCCCAAAGGACAAGGTCTTACTGGTAATGAAAACTTATTTGAACAATGACAGCTTGGAAAATCTCCAGCAAATTAAACAGGGTATTGAGATGATAAAAATGAGTATCCGCCAAAATCCAAAATTCAAAGACTATTTTCCACCTATAGCTCTTATTGGCCGTTTCCTGACCCCGGAAGAGATGTGGGGCCTGCATAATGAGTGTGATTGTCTGGTTACACCACACAGGGGGGAAGGGATAGGGATGGTTCATGCAGAGGCCATGTCTGCAGGCAATCCGGTTATCTCCACCGCTTTGGGTGGCAACACTGAATTTATGGACAAAAATAACAGCATTTTAATTCCTTATTCCTTGACACCCGTTATAGGGATGCCATGGATAAAGGAGTATGAAAGTGATATGTACTGGGCAGAGCCTGATCTTTATGAACTAAAAAATGCTATGCGGGATATTTATGAAAATCAAAAAAAAGCTAAGGCGGTTGGAAAGAGCGCAGAAAAAACCATTCAGTCAGAATTTTCAACAAAAAATCTTGCAGAAAATATGGTCAACGCGATTCACAAAACACTGAAAAAGAAGAAATAGTTTATTCTTGACAATACAATTGTATCTTTTAAAATCGCTGCAGTTTCTTCTTATCTTTTGAATATGTTTTCTTAGTGATCTTAATGCGGATAATACTTTAAATAGAACAAAAGGGGAAAGTCATTGAAAAAGAAGAGTAAAGAAAATAAAAGTGTTAGATGGAGAAAACTTTTTTTAAAAGGAACAGCTGGAATCGCCAGGATTATGACAATGGGGCTATTCCTGAATGGCATTTCTCCATCCGGGACTGATGCAGCGACAAATTATATGGATGAAATGGATGATGTGGAGCTTGAAGTAGGCGAGGAAGATATTGATTTTGGTCGTAACGAGGCATTCCAACAACAGAGGTTGGACGAAACACAGAGGTCAGACGAATTGACAAGTTGATAACTGCATAGTCCCCCTTCAGCACTCTTACTATCCCTGTGGACGTCTCTCATACGGTACCGCACCCTAATAATAGTAATGATTAAGGCTGTTTTTTTGCGATTTATGTTCATATGCTCAATCAAATGGTAGGTATTCACGGAACCGGTTGTCCGTAATGGATAATGTTGTTGATTACGTGTGACATACCCTTCCTGCCGGATAAAACATACTTTACGGTCTACGTTAAAGGGATTTGTTCGTTTAGAATTTTACTTCTAAAAACAGAGATACCACGTTTTTATTATGTTCAAATAACTTATCGTTAGAATCGTTATTAATACGCTCGTATTTCAGGGAACCGGTAAGATTTTCAAAAAAACCGTAATCTTTTATTAGTACCTTTGAAAATTCAACATTAAAGCGATGCCTGTCATCATCCCGTTTCCCTGTGCCGATACGAACAGCTCGTGTGTCGAAATCCTTACTTTCATAGCGATAACCTGTATTCAAATTGATTCCCCATATCAGCGGTGTCTTTAGTCTCACCTTGAGGGTATGGGAATCCAGATCATTAAGCCCTCTTTTTGCCTCATCATTTCCATATGCATAACCCACTCTTAACCTTCTTTTGAGGTTGCCAAAAATGTAGTAATAATGATTGATCCCTATGGAGTGAGAATCCGTATCACGTAATAGATTTTGTCTGTTGTTTTGATTGGTAAATGTATAATTTATCCTGGTAAAACCAAATTTTGGGTCTAGCATAAACATGATACTGGGGCTTAAACTGTTTACACTATTATAGGCGTCATTGGCAATAAAATTGTACATATAGTAGTATCTTAAATTTAGTCTCCAGATTTTTTTTCCTGTATTTGGTATAAAGTAGGCAGCGTCCGTGCCAAAGGTATGTGTTAGCTGGTTATACTTGCTAAGATCAGTATAGCCCGTGTGATTCAATCGGTAACTTGTTGTAATGGTAAGAGGCTTACTGATTCTGAATTTGTATTTTCCCAAGCCGGAAAAATCAAAGGCATAGGATGACTCATCACCAAGACCTGTCGGTTTATTCGCGGATGATTTTGGAGCTTGGATAACGTTATCATCATAGAATGATTTACTGGAGAAGCGTATATCCCAGTTTTTATCTTCAATATCGGCTGATTGTGCCACCACCAGCCCATAGCTGTTGATAATAAATGATAATACAAAAGCAACAATAACTATTTTTTTCATTTAGTTTCCTAGAAAAAATATATTAATTGCTGAATTCAATGAGGGAGTGTAGAGGCCAAGCCAGTGTTTCTCATTACCAAGCACTCCTAATAGTACTAAAATCAGGTAATTATTTCTCTTGCCAAAAGATTTAAAACGAACATATAGTTAAGAAGAAACGAATGCGTATTAAACATTATAGTTTCTAGCTGTCAACAGAAAAAAGCGTACGTGAACTACGTAACTTTAGTCTATAATGACTGTTATAGCAAATAACCAGATTGTCATGATGTCTCATATCCGCCTTATTACAATTCTTTTATTATATTATTTCCAACTTATTTGCTTACTTTATAATTACTTATAACTAAATATGTATAATTTCTATAAATAGCTTTTAGGTTAAAAACTATAATAAATAATTGGCATATATACACCGTTTTTATAAATAGACATATTACTAAAATAGGATTGAATCTCCTTAATCAAAACAATTAAAATGCTTGCAGTTTTAGTTGTACTATCAAAGTGTTTAGTTACCAAGAGGTGATATTAAGGTATTTGATAAAGTTGAGGAATGATGGTGCTGAGGGAAGGCATATCCTCACTCATCGCCTAACCATCAGTATTATGGCAAAATTATCATAGTAGAAATTTAACAATGTGATGTATATCAGGAGAGGTATGTGTGTACTTTTTACCAAATTACCACAACAATATCGTTATTTATATACAAATTTCCAAATCCTTCATTTCTTCTCCACTTTTGTTGCCAGGGCAGATCAACTCAGGATATAATTTTCAAAAAATACTTGAATTTTGTTAATAATCTTACTACCTTCAGATTTCTAATCCGGTTAGAAATAATTCTCTGTTAGGTTGCACAACCTGGGAGAAACAATGTTTAAATGTGATCAACTGATATACATCGAGATGCAAAAAACAGGCAGCACTAGTATCAAGTCATTACTATCTAATTTGTTTCACGGTGAACAAATTGGAATGCATAATGCTGCAACACAAGATCAGATAACATCAAATAAGTACATTATTTCGTCAATTCGTAATCCTTGGGATTGGTATCTCTCTCTTTGGTCATTTGGTGTCCTAGGTGACGGAGACCTCATGAAACGTCTTACAAAAAGAAATGACTCCAGACTGTCTCATGAATTATCAGAAAACGTTACTTTATGGCGTGATCTATATGATAGAGGTGACAATGTAGATTCATTTCGCAAGTGGCTAAAGCTAATACACAATCCCGGCAATAGCCATTTTATGGGTGAGGGATATGCAAACACAGCAATTGTCAGCTTTTGCGGTTTCATGACTTACAGGTATCTTTATTTATGCTGCCAAAATATTAGCGAACTAATCAACCCTGGATTAATTTCCAGTTATACTGACCTTGTTCAGTTTGAAAAGAACAACTGCTACATAAGTTTCTTTATTCGGCAAGAATCACTGAAGGATAATTTATGTAAGGCCGTCGAAAAGGTGCGACCGATAACACGAGAAGAGAAGGAGCTTATTTATGGTGCAGAAAAAGCCCTTGTATCCAAGAGAAGGTTTTTGATTTCGGATTACTATGATAAGGAATCAATTGAACTCGTACGTAGTCGCGATAGATTATTGGTTACCAAATTTGATTATTCTCCACCTCAAATAGCCGAACAGGGCGCTGCACAGTACGGTGAGTCTGCTACGCTTCATCCCCGCCAGTGAGCGTTGACGTTACGAACTGTTTTGTAATACATCTGACAGTGGCTAAAGATGGTAAAGTTTTAGATAAAAGTGGGATTCTTGTTATTAGTGTTAAATTATATATTACAAAAAAAATAACTATTTGTTAAATTCTCGGAACGTGCGGGAAAACGATTCTATTGCTTATTGTAAATCAATCTGTACCTTAGCCCCGAAAGTGCCGCATGCTACATTATCGGCCGCGGCGGTGTAGGTTCAGATGCGGAAAAAATTTTCGATGCCATCTAAGCTATCTACATTAAAAATCAAATACCGTGTGAAGCGATGCATACTTCATATAGGTATTGAAAAAACCGGAACATCGACGATTCAACGCTTCCTGGCGGACAATCGTGATCAGTTTCGCAACGAGGCCGTGGTTTACCCTCGTACCGGAGGGGCGGAAGGATGCGGTAGTAACTGGGGGTTCGCAGCTCTCGCTAGTACGAACCCGTGGACTAAAGATATTGGCCAGTATCTCGATATAAGTTCTCAATCAGATTTGGATTTCTATCGTGCCTCTGTAATCAGGGAACTGAATGCAGATCTTTCAATAGGTGAAATACCTCAGACCCTGATCATCTCTTCGGAGCACTTCCACAGCAGGCTATGCACCAGGAAGGAAATCCGTGCCCTCAAAACACTGATGAATGCCTGTGCTGAGACCTTTCAGATCGTGATTTATCTGCGAAGGCAAGATCGGGTTGCCCGCAGCCTTTATTCGACGAATATCAAGTTAGGACAATCCGAACCGAAGCCGCTACCAAAAGCTAGCAAGCGGCTGTCCTATTACTACGACTATGAACGGGTATATCTCAACTGGGCATCGGTTTTCGGGCAGGATTCTATGACGGTCAGGTTATTCGATAAATCTGAGTTTAAGGATAGTGACCTTCTCTCGGATTTCTCTTCCGTTTGCGGCCTGAATATGTCAGGTAAAATTATTCCCGGAGCAGTAAACTCGTCAATAGACCCCACGGGAACTGAATTCCTGCGTGAGATCAACAGACAATTGCAGATGCCAGATGGCAAGATTACTAATTTACGGCAGAAAATCTCACAAAACATTACCCGACTCTGTCCAGGAAAGGTATATCCATTCTCCCTGCAGGAGGCACGGATTTTCTACCAACAGTTTCTGGAATCCAACGAACGCCTCAAGGTACTGGTCTTCCCTGGCCGCTCCTCATCTCTGTTCGACGATGATTTTGACGAATATCCGGAAGTAGTTGCGCCTAGACCACGTATATACGAAGATGCGGTAGCCATTGCACTCGAGTTGATCAGCAGTACGACCAGCAATTACCATCCTATGCCCACGTTGATCAGCAATACGACCGGCGATCATCCTCCGGTGTTCACGGTGTACCCAAAAGAGTCGTTCGCCATCGCTTTGATTCGTCAACTACGCCAGGATCTTCGGAGCCTGATACCCCTCAACACCTATCGAGATTGGCATGTGTTCCTGGAATGGCTTGTGGCTAACGGCTGCAAAGAGTATCGTGCTTTGACCGAGGACGACGGCTTTCGAGCCTACCTGCAGGAAGTCGAACCCGAGGACAGTATAAATCGTCTGCAAAGATTGATTTACTCTTTACGAGAAGACGTGCAAAAGTTATTCACGCTACCGGGACAATGGACCGATTTTGAACATTGGTTCTATAACCATGGTGTTGAGGAACACGGGCTTTGGCAGCTGCTAAGCACCGCGGAGAAAAACAGGCTGCTTCAGCAGGGGCTGTGGAAAAGTCACTACGGTGATCCTGTCCAACGGGAAATCCTGTCACCAAAACAACGGCCTTTTGGCGTGAATCTGATTGGGTACGCCTTTGCTCAGTTAGGGATAGGGGAAGATGTCCGTATGGCAGGACGCTCATTGCTTGCTGCGGGAATCCCTTTCACCATACTCAATTTCCCACCGGGATCCGACGTACCACAAGACGATCAAAGCATGCACGACTACGTGACCAACGATGGACCCTACGCCATCAACGTGTTTTGTTTGACCGCACTCGAACATGTCCGATACTTTCTGGAGCAAGGAAAGGCGCAGTTTACGGGACGCTACAACGTTGGTTACTGGCCCTGGGAACTTGCTAAATGCCCTAGGGAATGGGAGCGAATATGTGAGATCGTGGACGAGGTTTGGGTCTCCAGTCGGCACACGCGCCGGGCGTTGGCACCTGTATGCCCCGTAATTCTCAAGCGTATGCCAATGGCAGTTGAAATCGGAAGTGTGAGTAGCAAGGGCAGGAGAGACTTTCGCCTTCCCGAATCCGCCCTGCTTTTCTGTTTCTCCTTTGATCTGAAGTCCTCGATTCATCGAAAGAATCCTCTGGCATGCATAGAGGCGTTCAATCTGGCATTCACAGACAATGGTCAGCAAAAAAACCGGAATGAAGTCGGTTTAGTGATCAAGGCGCACGGGTCAACAGGGAACGATGATGAATGGAGCGAGATTAAAAGATTGGCTAGTAAAGACAACCGTATACATGTCTTGGGGAGGACCCTCACACGGCCCGACTTGCTCGCGCTTTACAAATGCTGTGACTGTTTTCTCTCGCTGCATCGCGCCGAGGGATTTGGAAGAGGCATCGCTGAAGCACTGCAATTGGGCCTGCACGTAATAACGACCGGTTATTCTGGCAATGTTGATTTCTGTGACCGTTCCCATGTGGACCTAGTCGACTATGAACTGGTCCCGGTGGAGGAGAACCAGTATCCTTTCGGTGACGGTCAGGTATGGGCCAACCCTGATGTTAACCAGGCCGCCACCTTTATGAGAACGCTGTTAGACAAGACAAGTGATGCGTCCAGACGCAGGGAAACAGGCGGTTTTGCACGAGACTGTCAGGAGTTTTCAACCAAAGTCGTTGGCGCACGATACAGAAAACGGCTGCAGGCGATTCGAGAACAATATCAGTAAACAAAGGCATCGCGTTCTTGTCGATTATCCACCAATTTCTCTTCATATCAACTCTTCAGAAACCACTTAATCATAGATGCTTTATAAGCAATACTTTTAAAATGATCATATAAGAAGCCTTTCTTGTAAGATTTTACTGGGGTCTGACGCAGAACTTCAATTAACGATTTAACGTCTTTCTTGAAATATTTAGCATACTTATACGCACGGTCCCAACTAATAATTATGTTTGGAAATGTTTCAGGGCCAACAACTTTATTGCTATTAGATTTTATCTCATACAGTCGTCGCTTTTCGATATTTAAGCCGTGGTTTGTCCTTAACATTGGCCCCACATCTTTACTAATATCGTAAAACGTATCCTCTACTGACCAGTAATTGAGATTTTCATTATTTTCCTCAGCAGTTATCCTAAACGCTTCCCGATCTCTTTTTACCCTATTATTGAATGGTGGTTCCGACCAATCAAAATAATTTTTAGGGTGTCTATGAGCCATCTCTACGACGCTATATTTATATTCTGGATATTGGCATAGAAAAGAGAATCCGGCACGGGGTGCGCGTTCTGCTCTTCTGTGCCATAAGCATTTCCATCCGAGAGGAGCTTTCGGAGAGGTTATGAGATACCATTGCACAGTTTGTTTAGATGCAATGATTTTTAAAGGAGGAAGCCTTCCAATTTGCTCAACTTTAAACACGTGTGAGTGTATTGCGCTTACAAAGTTCTTCGGAATTGCATCATCACTATCTAGACTGGTAGTTAAAACATAATCTGGTGTTCCAATTAGAAATGGTTCAATCCACTCTAGACTCTGCATGTTTTTCAAAGGATCATAATCATACAAATACACCCTTTTTTTTTCTTCTACAAGTTTACTTAATCTTTCTCTATAGTCAGCCCTGAGGTCTTTATCTATGATAATAATCCATCCGAAATTTTGATCTGTCTGAGCAAGTATGCATGGAAGACAGGTAATCTCGAAAAGTTTAAAACGCAACTCCAGATATTTTGGTTCCAAAGGATCAATAATTTGCCTTGCAGCGCCAAACTTGTAACCTCTATGACAAAGACGTGTAATTATAAAATGATCAAGTCTCATGAGCGACCTGCCTCCATTGCTTATACCATCCTTAAAGTTAGAGTCAACATTATATCTTACTCAAACCACACTCACTAGTAATATTTATATGTACCTTGATGTTTAAGCTCATTTTTCCAATTGCTTTTAGGCACTAACCACTTGAAAACAACATTTTCATCTACAAAAAGTAAAGTATTAGTGATCTCCCAGATTCAAGTAACAAGCAAAGGGTCTCATCTTGCCACTTGAATCAATCCAAAACTATTCCTTGACTTCAACAACTCGTAAATCTATTATTCCATAACATTCAATTCAACATTTCAAGAACTATAACACATAGGATAGTGCGGATAAATTATCTTAAATAAAGTTTATATTTGTAGGGACATAGATTTTATGAACTTTCTTACCAAAAATAGCCTTTTTAAAGAAATAATAATATTAACATTTTGTTTTCAAGTGTTTTTAGAATTAAGAAACCTTTACCGGGTTGTTTTATAGAATTTTCACTTGAATATTGCTTTAAAGTTATAAATCATGATTATGATATTCGAAATATACAGAAGCGGTATATTTAACTGTTAGCTGTCAGAGGAAAGCATGGCAAAACATGATTGGGGACATGATGCTTACAAGGATCGTCACCAGAAAACTGTTTACTCGGCAAGAACAGTTTTGTCGATAGTTCTCGACGTCCTTCCAGAAGTAAATTCAGCAATTGATTTTGGTTGCGGGGTAGGAACATGGCTCTCAGTTATGAAAGAGAAATGTGTTAGAGAAATCCATGGACTAGATGGGCCATGGGTTGAACAGGATCTTCTAGAAATACCTATACAAGATTTCAGTCAAGTAGATTTCGAAGAAACAATTAGTTGTGATAAGAAATATGATTTGGCTATTAGTTTAGAAGTGGCAGAACATTTATCCGAGAAAGCTACTATGGGTCTTGTTGAGTCTTTGGTCACCGCTTCCGATTTTATATTATTTTCAGCGGCAATTCCCTTTCAAGACGGGCGTGGTCATATTAATGCACAGTGGCCCGATTATTGGGCGCATATGTTCACAGAGAGAGGTTTTGTCCCATTAGACTTTATACGTAGCAAGATTTGGAATGACAAACAAATTCGACACTGGTATCGACAGAATATCCTGATGTTCGTAAAAGAAGAAGAAATGCACAATGTTAAGATTCCTGGGCCGGATAGACGTAACAATATTGTTCCTCTTTCATTAGTCCATCCTGAGACATACCTAAAGAAAACCAATCAGATGTCGTCTGTAAAAGGGAGTTTGAGACTGTTTAGACGAGCAGCCAAGAAATGGATTGAAAGAAAGATAAGCGATGGTAGCTAACTAGGAGTTCAATTCCGTTACGCTCCATTTCCGCCAGTGAGCCTACATATTCTTTGCCTCTAATTACCGGCAGGTTCAGCCTTAAGCTGTTTCAGGATTGCAATAAGGTATTTAATAGAATTCTATGCTTTCTTTTGTATTGGGTAGCCCAAAGCTGAATCGGATAATACCGTAGCGGTCGGTATCGACACCGAGTACCTTAATGGTATATGATGCGTCTTTGCTGCCTGCGCTGCAGGCGGAACCGGATGAGACATATTCCAGATCTGATTCAGGCGGAGTAGCAGTGAACCGCTGTCAACGACAGGGAAGCCTATATTCGGATTATTAGCTGTCCAGTGTTCCAGTGAACCGTTAATTATGATCTCAGGTTCTATAAAAAATCTATTATTACAGATTCTAACGGCAACAATGTTCTGCTGCCAGGTTGGATAACTTTAGCACTAAACTTGAGATTCCTATAAATATCAGGAAAATACCAATATATATTGATGCTTTACCGTTAAAGTATTTTATCGGCTTTTTTGCTAATAGCGAGATACTGGAAAGAGCAGGAAGAGTACCTATCCAGAATGATGTAAGCAATATACCTCCCCAGAGAGGGTTGTTTGTTGCGATTGCTATTAAGATGAAGCCGTATAACCATCCGCACGGTAACAGAGGGCTTAGCAGACCTATTAAAAAACTTGAAACCGAATGAGAGGTTTTGCTCTCCAGTATCCTGCCAACCCTGTTCTGGTAAAATAGTTTCAGAAAAGCAGGTTGTTTAATATGTAGTTGCCCTTTTCTCATTATACTGAAACCTATAACCAGGAAGCTGGCACTTAAAAAAACAGTGGAGACGAGGGAGATATATTTCATCTCAGAATTAATAAATTCAGATCCCAGAAATCCGGCCAATGCACCTACACTGAAATAGCCAAGCAGGCGCCCAAGGTGGTAATTGACAA
>Ga0233429_1001926_pt1 | contig 22912 bp, 21 predicted proteins | sample SI_118_April2016_3_FD_179879 | JGI IMG/M metagenome (GOLD analysis project Ga0233429, IMG submission 179879) | Seawater microbial communities from Saanich Inlet, British Columbia, Canada - SI_118_April2016_135_MG | ecosystem: Environmental > Aquatic > Marine > Inlet | place: Canada: British... | reverse complement strand
GGTGATTGGCATGATTTTGTTAAAATTGATCAATCTGCAATGAGACCTACTGATATTGAGGATTTAGTTGGAGATTCATCAATTGCTCAAAAACAACTCAACTGGAAACCAAAAACATCATTTCATGAACTAGTAAAAATGATGGTTGAGCATGATATTGGCTTTGAAAAATTACACATAGATCCATCAGAATTTAATAAAAAATCACAAGAAAATTAAATCAGGTAAAATATGGATTCTCATGTCTAAATTTAAAGATGTAGCAATTGTAACTGTTAGAAATTCTTCCTCTAGATTACCAAATAAAGCTATAATGAATATTAAAGATAATCTACGTTCAATAGATATTGTAATCAAAAGAGCAAAACAAACTGGATTTCCTGTAATTCTTGCAACTTCTTTTTCTGAAACTGATGATATTTTTGAATCAATATCTAAAGAACATAATATTGAATTATTCCGAGGTGCATTACTAAATAAAATTAAAAGATGGTATGATTGTTTTACTAAATATGATATTGAAAATGCACTTCTTTTAGATGGTGATGATCTTTGTCATAATTATAATATTGGTAAACGTGCAATGAATCAATTAAAATCTACAAATACCGATATGGTATTGAATCCACCTGATATTGTAACTGGATTTTTTACATATGCAATTAAAAAAAATGGTATATCTAAAATGTATAAAATAATTCAAGATGAACATGAAAATACTGATGTAATTACAAGATTTATAGAAAAAGCAAATTTAATTACAAATATGGTTAAATTAAACAAGATAGAATGTAATGAAAATATTAGATTGACTTTAGATTATCCTGAAGATCTTCAATTTTTTAGGAAATTATATGAGCGTATTGATATTTTAGAAGATGCTGAAAACATCCTGAAATTTTTATCTGAAAATAAACAAATTCTACAAATTAATTCTCATAGACAAAAAGATTTTCTAGAGAATCAATCTAAATTTAACGAGGGAATTAAATGAGTGATAAAGGTTGGCGTTTTCTTGGAAACGAACGTGAATATGTTGACACTGTATTGAATAGTGGTTTTGGTGCATCAGAATCAGGCTCGATGAATGAAAAATTAGAAACCAAGTTTGCAAAACTTCACAATAAAAAATTTGCAATTTCTGCAAATTCTGGTACTTCAACATTACATATGGCTTTGAAAGCATTTGGTGTAGGTGCAGGAGATGAAGTAATTATTCCTGCATTAACTGTGGCAATGCCTGGATTTGCTGTATGGCAATGTGGAGCTATACCAGTTTTTGCAGATGTATTCAAAGATACTTTTTTGTTAAATTCAAATGATGTTGAAAAAAAAATTAATTCTAAAACTAAGGCAATAATGCCTGTACACATGTATGGAAATATGTGTGATATGGAATCCATAATGAAACTTGCAAATACTCATAATCTTTTTGTTTTAGAAGATTGTGCTGAAAGTCTTTATGCATCTAATGATAAAGGACAAAAATCTGGAACAATAGGTCATGTGGGAAGTTGGAGCTTTGAAAATTCAAAACATCTTTCAACTGGAGATGGCGGGATTGTTGCAACAGATGATGAAAAATTAGCTACAATTATGCGGCAATTTGGAGGTGTTGGATTTAAAAATATTACAGCAAAAACTGGTAAAGTAAGAATTTCCCGTGATCAATTTCAAGATCCAAAATATGAAAGACACAATATGCTTGCATATAATTACCGTCTTCCAGAATTATGTGCAGCAGTAGGTTTAGCTCAATGTGAAAGACTTGATTTTTTTGTTGACTTACGAGAGGCTATGGGTTTATCGTATCTTGAAATAATGAATGATTCTGATTTGTTTTTACCACAAAAAACTGAAGATGGATTTAGAAATACATATTGGACTTTTGCTGCTAGATTTCTTGGAAATAAATATGATATTTCATGGTATAATTTTAGAAAAAAATACATTGAAAATGGTGGGGATGGAATTTATTCTGCACATCAAACTGTGAATAATGAACCATGTTTTAAAAATCCTAAATTAGGTCGTGGTGATGTGCCTGTTGCAGAAATTCTTCAACAAGAATTAATGCTTTTTACCACTAATCAAAAAGATAAAAATGAACAAAATATTCAAATCAATGCATTAGAAAAGACTCTTAAATTTTTCAAGTAATTAATTATTTTAAATTAATATTTTCATTATTATGTTATATTTCAATAACTTTTTCATGTTTTTTAATGTTTTTAAATTTAATTTTAATGCCCCTTTAATCTTGCAATCTACATTAGATATTAGATAAAAATTAATGTATGTAAAATAAAAAATTGGTGATGAATGAAATTAGTAAAATAAATAAATTATTAGATGAATTTATTATAATTTTAAAACAACTTTCAGAAACTCACCCATATTTTGTAGTTATATTCATGCATGAATATTTTAGAAATATTTGGCCTAATGATCCATTTATTGATGAAGTTTTATCTCACAATAAACCTGAAAATATAAAATTATGTTTAGAAAATTTGATTGAAATTTCAAAAAATATTTCATCAATTGGAAGTTATTTTAACCATTCAAACAATATTTCTAATTTTTATGAAAATTTAGAACAAGATAATGAAAATGAAGATAATATCACTCAAACAGTTTATGGAAAATTATGGAAAAATCTTGAAGAAGATTACGTTAAAGGAGAATCAAAAAATGTTTTAATTAATCTTTTAAAAGATGGAGGACATAATATTCATGATTTTAAAGATAAAACAATTTTAGACATGGGGTGTGGTTCTGGTAGATTTTCTATTGCATTTGCACAATTAGGAGTAAAAAAAATAGTTGGGATTGATTTGGGAAAAACGGGAATAGAAGTTGGAACTAAAATCATTGAAAAATTTAAACTAAATAATATTAAATTAATTGAAGGTGATGTTCTTTCGTTACCTTTTGATGATGAAGAATTTGATTTTGTATTCTCTAAAGGGGTTCTTCATCATACCGGAAATTTGAAAAAAGGATTGGATGAATATTTTAGAGTTTTAAAGAAAGGCGGTGATGGATTTCTTTATTTGTATGGCTCTGGAGGGCTGTTTTGGAATTCTAGAAAGAAAATGAGAGAAGTAATGAAACTAATACCTATGAATTATACCATACAAATTCTAAAATCAATAGGCATGCCTAGTAAAAGATATGTTTTTGCAGACAGTTGGTATGTACCAATTGAAGAACATGTGCAGCGAAATTGGCTAGAAACATATCTTACTGATTTAAAATATTCAAAAATACAACGAATTGATATTACTGGTGATGATACAATCCAATCTATGTCCAACCAATCTTTTTCTGAAGAACTTTGGGGTGATGGCGAATTAAGATATTTCCTTAAAAAATAATTAAACTGTTATTCATTTTTTATAATCATTGGTTCTGGATCCAATTGAATTTTTATTTTTTTCCCCGTACAAAATTCATCTACAGCTTTAGTTTCTCCCCATTTACCTTTTTTCAAATCTCTTGCACCTCCACCATAATCATCAAAAACAATAATGCCATTTTGGGAAAGACGAGGCCATACAAATTCTAAACAATATTTTGTAGCATCGTAAAGATCACAATCTAAAAACACAAATGAAAATTTTTTGTCATCCAATTTTTCATATAATGTATCTTCAAACAAACCTTTGATTAATGTAATTTTATCATCTGTTTTAAATTTTTTAACATTATTTGAAACAACTTCAAATGAATTACAATACATACCAGAAACTTTTTCAGATGCTTTGTCTGAAAATTTATCTTCATAGGGTAGACCTTCAAAAGAATCACAACCAAAAATATTTCGATTAGAATTGATATTTTTTAAAAAATGAGCTATAGTGATGGTGGTACCGCCTTTAGCAATCCCTAATTCTAGAATATCTCCTGGTATTGATTCTGTATTTTTAACAAGTTTTAAAATATTTCCAATCTCTTTAACTGTTTGAATGGATTCCAATTCCTTTTGATTTTCTAGGAAAAAATTCAATTCATTTTTTATTAATGGCTCAAAACCATCCATATGTGCATGTATTTTTACATTCATCAATGATTTTGTAACTAAAGATGATTTAGAATTGGTTGTAAGAAGTGGATTTGCTGGTAATACAGAAGGAAAACTTCTTTGAATTTTTGAATATATTCTAGCTGAATATTTAATTAATCCATAGAGTATCTGATCATATGACACCAAATCTAAATATTCTTATTTGTATTGTAATAAATACTTAAAGTGATATTGGTTCACATATTTACTGATAAATGATGGTCTCAGAAATAGAAAAAAAATTTGAAGGTTACAATATAATTTTAATAAATCTAGATGGCATGAGATCAGATAGTTTAGATATTTGTAAAACTCTTAAGGAAATTTCAAAAAAAAGTTTGTATTTTCCAAACATGATTTCTGTATCTCCTTATACTCTTGCAGCACACCATTCTATCATAACAGGTTTGTATCCTTCAGAACATGGCGTGGATGCATATCATAGTATGTTTAAATTTAAAAATGATGTAGTAACCCTTCCTGAGATTCTAAAAAGAGATGGATTTTTTACAGCATGTAATGTTGCTAGTGAACGTTTTATGCCTGAACAAGGATTTGATAAATATAATGTTTTTGACGAGTACGAAATTGATTACAAAACTGAACATAAAAAACTACTACGCGAATTGTCAAATGAAAAAAGATTTTTTCTTTTTTTACAGTATTCAAAATTACACACACATCTTGTAAAAGAAGTTTTAAAAAAATATGATGAAACAAATGAAAATGAATATTTTAACAATATAGAGAAAAATAAAGATAGATTTGATTCACATTTAGATGAATGTGATGATGTTGTGGATCATTTGATAAATACACTAAAAGAATTTGGATTGTATGAAAAAACAATTCTAATTTTTACTGCAGATCATGGTACTAGTTGTGGAGAAAAAATAGGTGAAAATGCATATGGTACATTTCTATATGATTATACATTGAAAGTTTTTTGCATAATTCATATTCCAAATGAAGATTTTAAAATAATTTCAAATCAATGTAGTTCATTAGATCTTTTTCCTACTGTTGTAGAATTATCTGGTTTATCAACTCAAAAATACTGTAGTGGTTTATCTGGTACAAGTTTAGTTAAATTTATTGATAATCCTGAACCTAAAAACAGATTAATTTTTTCTGAAACTGGTGGACTAGGAGGTCCCTGGCCTTCACCAAAAAAACATAATATTTTTTGTGTGAGAAGTAATGATTCAAAATTAATTTACAATGATACTTCTCAAACATGGGAATTTTATGATCTGAAACAAGATCCTGATGAAAAAAATAATATTTATAGTGAAAATTTAGAAATCATAACTAAATTAAAAAATCACTTAGTCCATCATCTAAAAATTCTTAATAAAGATACAAAATTAATATGATAAAATTTTAGATTATTAATTTCAATAATATCTTTAAGATTTAAATACCTTATTCAAATTTCATTATGCATAGTGTTAGATCCTACTGGACTTTTTGATGATCCAAAATTCAATAAAATGGCATTTCAAAATAAAGAAGAATTTGTTAATGCAAAACCATTCCCCCATATTGTTTTTGAAAATTTTTTAGATTCTGATCTTGTAACTGAATTACGAGACAATTTTCCTGATTATGATGATGATATTGCCTGGCATATAAGAGACACAGAAAATATAAAAAAAAGATACCAATCAGATGATGCAAAACTCCCCAAAATTCTAAGATTAATCCTTAGAGAATTTAATTCAAAACAATTTTTACTTTTTCTAGAAGCATTAACAGGAATTGAATACTTAATCCCAGATCCTTACTTCATTAATGGGGGAGCACATATGTCTAAGAAAGGAGATTATCTTGGTGTTCATGTAGATTTTAATTGGAATCATATGATTCAGGCTCATAGAAGAGTTAACGTATTACTTTACCTTACTGAATCATGGCAAGAAGAATGGAACGGAGCTTTAGAATTGTGGGAACCTGATGGAAAGAAACCTATCAAAATGGTGTACCCTAAATTTAATCAACTTGTGGTTTTTCAAACAAGCGGAAAAAGCTACCATGGACATCCGGTTCCATTAAATACTCCAGATGGAGTTTACAGGAGCGCCCTGAATTTGTATTATTATTCTCGTCACAAAGATGATGATTATTCAGAAGATCCACATTTCACAAAGTATACAAGACAAAGTTCTGAATTTGCTAAAGAAATTAAAAATAACTATGAACAACATGGGATATAATAATTTCTAATCTTTTAAAACATTATTTGAGATAATTTACAACTGTTTTTTAACTAATTAATTATTTGAAACTACAAATAGCCATAATTGTATCACATTTTAAGGATTTTTCTAACGTTTTTTTATAATATTTTTCAATCCAACAATACGGTTCTTCCAAATCATATGTGGGAGAATCAATTTGAGGTTTATTGGTTAATTTCCAATTAATAAAATTCTCAACACTATATCGTTGAATTCCAATTGTTTTTGATTTTAACCCTGCCTTTGAAATAACTCTAGTCAAACTTCTAGGATTAAAATAGTGAAGATGAGCTCTTTGCCAATAAAATTCATTATATGATTTATTTGATGATAATTGAATATCATTAGAATTTGGTACTTCTAAAATTATTTTACCATTTGGTTTTAACATTAAACTAATTTTTTTTAGAAAATCACTTGGATTCGATAAATGTTCTAAAACATGAAACATTACAATAACATCCAAATTCTTAAGATCTAGAGTATCTTTTATTAAATTAACATTAAAAATCTTTGATTTAGTGATACGTTTTGAAAATTTTCTTTTTTCTTTTGAAATTTCAACACCTATGATATTATAATTTAATTTTTCCATAGCTTCTATAAAAAATCCATGACCTGAACCTATTTCTAAAATTTTTCCTTTTTTTGGAATTAATGATTTAACAAAACTAACTCGTCTTTTCGTATCCTCCAAACTTTTCTTTCTATTTTCTTTAATTCCTCCAAAATATTCTATATTTTTATCTTGTAGGTTTTCATCATAAAATCTTGCCTCTTCTTTTTCTGTTGGTATTGGAAATAGTTGAATATGTTGACATTTTTTACATTTAATCACTTCATGTTTTTTCGAATCTCTAACTTTTTTTGATATGATATTAAAATTTTTATTATTACAGAGAGCACATTTTTTTATAATCATCTTAGTCACAATTGGATGATCATTAATTCTATGATTTGAACCTAACGTCATCATTTATTCTTTATATTGTTATTATAGATAATGAAAAGATAAATTTGTAATAATTATAATTTTTATCAATTTCTTTTTGAATTTATATATCTCGATAATTTTTTTAATCCTGATGAAACCAAATATTGTTTTATTGTTAGTTGATTCTTTAAGGGCAGATAAATTTTTTGGGCCTATGAAAACCTCGATTACTCCAAATTTTGATAAAATGATCAAAAATGGAACATATTTTGACCAAGCTATTAGTTCATCTGATGCAACCCTTCTGTCATGGGCTAGTATCTTTACTGGTAAGTATGCTTTTAGAACTGGAATAAAATCTGATAAATATAATAAATTAGATGATTCTGTAGATAGCTATTTCAAAATTTTTAAAAAAAATGGATATCACCTTTATTCTCATTTACCCTACTTGTCAACCTTGATTGGACTTTTCCCCCAATTTGAAAATCAAGATTCAGTTAAACATTCTGGACAATATTCTTTAGAAAAAGATCTTTCTGATGGATTAGGAAATCAAATTCTTGATTTACTTAATTCAGGTAAAATGAAAGGACCTTGGTTTTATTATGTTCATATTAATGATCTACATTATCCGATATCCGTACCTGAAAAATTTTCAGATAAAAAATTTGGAGATAGTAAATATGATCAACAAATATCTGCAATTGATGAATGGATAGGTAAAATTATTGATGAGATAGATGTGGAAAAAACATTAATTATTTTAATGTCTGATCATGGAATGTTTGTTCCAAATATCACTGAAAATAAAATCAACACAAGTTTTGAGGTTGATGCTAAAAAACAGATGGCAGTCACTTCTTTTAGTAAACACATTCCAAAATTTCTAAATCCTTTAAAAACTAAAATATTTTTTAAACTTGAAGATCAAAAAAATCAAAAGAAAATCTCAACTGTTAAAAAAATGAATTTAAAACCACATCAGGAAAGGAATTTACTTTGGTATAGGGGTGATTTAGACAAAGTATTATTTGATGATAATGTGCATGTTCCTTTGTTATTTTATGGGGCTGGTATAAAATCCCAAATTATTTCTCAACAGGTTGGCTTAATCGATCTTATGCCTACTATATCTGAATTAGTTGAAATTAAAGAATCAATTTTTGATAATAATGGTCAAAGTATTGTTGATTTAATTCGAGGAAAAAAAATACCTGAACTTCCTATTTTCATGGAAACTTCTCAGTTAATTCAAAAAAAGGCAAATGTAGTAATTGGAATAAGAACACCTAGATACAAATATTTTAGAGATTCTGAAGATCCAAATAAAAGAATTCATCTTTATGATCTCAAACTTGATCCTTTTGAAAATGAGAATATATCTAAACAGTTTCCAAAAATTATAAATGAACTGGAAAATATTTTAGAGAGTATTTTAAATTATACATTTGATAAATTTAAAAAAGAAACTAATGATGATGATACTAAAAAAATTGAAGATGAATTAAAAAAATGGGGTTACATGTAAAATAAACTTATAAGTTCAATATTTTTTCTATTTATTTTTATTTGATAAAATTCATTTTAGCATATTGGTTATTTGACATATCCCCATTTCTTTAATTCTTTTTCAATATCCTGTTCCAATTTTTTTACATTATACATTTCTTGAAGAGAAAAAATATCTTCCATTGATGACATTTTTTCAGTAACATCTGTTAAACGATTTGCTTCCTTGATTTCTTTTAAAACTTTTAACATAGATAAATGGGCTACACGTAATGATTGATTGGCATAAATCACCATTTTAATTTTATGTGATATCAATTCATCTAAACTAACTGAAGGATAAGAAGTGGGAACAACAACCAATGGAATGGACCCTTTCCATTTGTCTGCAAATTCTAGAATTTCTGATGGATCTGTTTTTTTTGAATGAATTAAAATTGCATCTGCTCCTGCGATTTCATATGCATTAGCTCTTTTGATAGCTTCATTCATTCCTTGTTTTGCTATTAAAGCTTCAGTTCTGGCAATAACCATGAAATCCTTGTTTTCTTTTGCATCTCTCGCGGCAACAATTTTTGCAACAAATTCTTTTTCACTAATTAATTCCTGTCTTCCATTTTCAAGTAAACTATTTTGTTTTGGAAATATTTTATCTTCAATACTGATACCTGCTATTCCTGAATTTTCATATTTTTTGATCATATGACTCACATTACTTGGCCCACCAAAACCTGTATCACAATCTGCAATCACTGGTATTTTACATGATTCAGCCATGTTTGCTGCTACACCTAAAAACTCTGTCATTGTCATAATACTGGCATCCGGAAGTGCATGTGTTGCAGAAATGGCAAAACTACCTGCCCAAATTGCATCAAATTCACAAATTTCTACAATTTTTGCTGACATGGCATCAAATGCCCCGCCTACTTTCACAATTGATTTTTCAGATAATTTTTTTCGTAATATTTCTGAGGTTTTCATTAGATGTTAGTCTACTTCTTATCGATGAATAAAAATCCGCCTATAATTTACTGTGTAAATATATCTGAGATTATCACACTTTTTAAAATTATATTATATTTAATATGGTCATATTTCTTTCTGAAATATAATATGGATGCTTTAATTTTGGCAGCTGGCACGGGTAGTAGAATGGGAGGTATAGATTCGCCAAAATGTCTTTTAAACATTGGTGATACTTCCATAATTAATTATCAAATTAATTGTTTTAAAAAATTAGGAATTGAAAAAATTTTTGTTTTAACAGGATATAATTCTGAACAAATAAAAAATCATGTTAATAAGGATATTATTTTAATCCCTACTTCTAATTATTTAACCACTAACAATTTATATTCAATTTGGGATGCTAGAAGTTTTTTACAAAATGATTTTATCTGTGTTTATGGTGATTTATTTTTTCACAAACAAATTCTTTCTAATTGTATTAATAACAAAAATGATGTTTGTTTAGTTATCGAAAAAAATATTAGAAGTGAAACAATGAGAGTTAAAATAGAAAATGATCATATTGTGGAAGTGAATAAAACAATTCCTCTTAAATCATCCCATGGTAATTTTATTGGAATGTCTAAATTCAAAAAAGATGTAATTCCATTTTTTTTTAATGAAGTTTCAAAATTAATTAAAATAGGAAATTATGATGCCTATTATACTAAAGCAATTGAAAGTATGATAAAAAATAAACAAAAAATAGATTATGTAGAAACTAATAATTTACCATGGTTAGATATTGATGAAAAACATGAATATGAGGAAGCAAAAAAAATTTATAAAAATATGAATATGAGGTATTTTTAATGTGTGGAATTTGTGGAATTAGTTGGAATGATTCTTGTCTTATTAGAAAAATGGGTGAAAAAATAAAACATCGTGGTCCTGAACAAGAAGGATTTTTTATTGATAATGATGTTTCATTGTGTTGTGAACGTCTCAAAATTTTAGATCTAAGTGAAAATGCAAAACAACCTCAACATAATGAAGATTTTTCTGTGTGGGTTGTTTTAAACGGTGAAATTTATAATTTCAGAGAATTAAGAAAAAATTTAGAAAACAACCATAAATTTTATACAAATTCTGACACTGAAGTCATTGTTCATGCATATGAAGAATATGGGGAAGAATGTGTATCAAAATTAAATGGAATGTTTTCATTTGCTATTTGGGATACAAAAAAGAAAAAGCTTTTTCTGGCTAGAGATAGAATGGGTGTTAAACCTCTTTTCTACTGTTTTACAAATGATCAATTACTATTTTCATCGGAAATTAAATCTCTTTTACAATTTGAGGATGTCCCAAGAGAATTAAATTATGGTGCATTATCTCAATTCACTACTTATGCATTTACTGTAGATGGCCAAACACTTTTCAAAAATATTTATGAACTTTTACCTGGTCACAAATTAGTTTATTTTACTGATACTAAAAAATACACAATTACCACTTATTGGAATTTGTCTTTGCAACCTCAAAATGATTCAGAAGATGTTATTCTTGCAAAATTAGAAAAACTGTTTGAAGAATCTATAAAATTAAGACTGGAAAGTGATGCTTCTGTAGGAGCTTTACTTTCAGGCGGTCTTGACTCTAGTATCATGGTAGCTATGTTGAGTAAAATTTCTGAAGAGCCTGTAAAAACTTTCACAACTGGTTTTGGACATAAATTAGATGAATTTAATGAAGCTAGGATTGTTGCAGATTACTATGATACTGATCATAAAGAAATTAAATTATCATATAAGGATCTAACTAATTCTTTACCTACTATACTTTGGCATATGGAGTTTCCATTTGGAAGACCTTCTATACTCTCAAATTTTTTAGTTTCTAAAGAAGTTAAAAAATATGTAACTGTTGCTTATACTGGAGAAGGTTCTGATGAATTATTTGGAGGTTATAATCGGTATTTAGATTATTCAAATAATGATTTAATATTGTCTTCTAAAAAAATAAACGATATTCCTTCAGGGTTTTTTAAAGATTCTAAAGAAAAAGAAAGAATTTTTTCATCAAAAGTCTTATCGAATTTTCCAAATACTGCAAAACCTGAAATTCTCTTTAATCAAATTTCAAACTCAAACAAAAATTTTGATTTGTTAAATCAAGTTTTACTTTTTGAATTAAAAACTGAAATTCCTGGAGCACAGACTTGGAGGATTGATAGAGCAGGTTCAGCTTACGCATTAGAATTGAGAGAACCATTTCTTGATTATAAATTAGTAGAATACTGTTCTTCTATTCCTGCTCATTATAAAATCAGAAAAAACAATGGGATTAATAAAAAATATATTCTTCAAAAATTGGCTCAAAAATATTTACCTCCAGAAATTGCAAATCGAAAAAAATTCCCATGGGGAATACCGTATTATGATTATTTTACAAGTGATTTTTTACCCATTGCTCAAAATGTAATTGAAAAGTCATTTTCATCAAAAAGACCATTTTTTAATTCTAAATCTGATTATGTTAAAGATCTTTTTTCTAAAATAATCAATATCGATGATAGAAATATTTCTAATAAAGATATTGAAATAAATGATAAGGTACTCAGACAAATTATGTTTTTATTTAATCTAGAACTTTGGTATCAGCTTTTTATAGAAAATGAAAACATTTCAAATCCTACATTATCTATTTCTAAATTTCTTTAACTTGGGATCGTATTATTATTTTAATCATTTAAAAAAACAAATATTTCAAATTCTCTATGGACTTATTCCAAAGAATTATTACTCTGTCATTAAAATTATTGAAAATGATTGATAAAGCTAAAACAATAATTTTTTCTGGTTCTGGAAAACCTTTAGAGAAAAAAGAATTTGATTTACCTGAAGAAATTAATGATAATGAAATCTTAGTAGAGTTAACTCTTTCAACAGTTTGTGGCTCAGATGTTCATACATGGTTGGGTCATCGTTCATTTCCCACTCCTTGTATTCTTGGCCATGAAATGGTAGGTAAAATTGTCAAGTTAGGTAAAAATTTAACAAAAGATAATGATGGTAATAAAGTCACAATTGGTGATCGTATTGTTTGGTCTATGACTGTAGGTTGTGGAACTTGCTATTATTGTAAAACAGCAAAATTACCACAAAAATGTATTTCATTACTTAAGTATGGTCATGTCGATATACATACATCACCTTATCTTACTGGAGGATATGCTAATTTTATTCAACTCAAAAAAGGTAGTTATTTTTTAAAAATCCCTGATCTTTTAGATGATGAAGAAGTTGCACCATTAATGTGTGCAGGTGCTACAATTACAAGCGGTTTAGATTCTGCAAAATTTTCTTCATGTGATTATGTTTTAATTCAAGGTTGTGGTGCATTAGGATTATGTGCATGTGCTTTTGCTAAAGAACTTGGTGCAAAATGTGTTATAGCTCTTGATAAAGTTGATAGTAGACTTTCTTTAGCTAAAGAATTTGGAGCTGATTATGTTTTTAATATTAATAAAGAAAAAAACCTACTTAAAAAAATTTTAGAACTTACTCTTGATAGAGGTGTAGATTATGTGATTGAAGTTACAGGTGATTCAAAATCTATAGAAAAAGGTATTAAATATTTGAGAATAGGGGGAAGTTATATTTTACTTGGAGCTATTTACCCTGGAAATACTTTCACTTTAGACAGTTCTGAAATAATTACAAAATGCTTACAAATTATTGGACGACATAATTATGATCCTATATATCTAAAACAAGCTCTTGATTTAGTTACAATTTCAAAAAATCAATATCCATTCAAAAAATTAGTTGGACCATCTTTTGATTTTTCCCCTGAAGGACTTGAAAAAGCATTTAAATCACTAGAATCTAAAAATGCAATTCGTCCATGCATTTATCCCTCTCTTTAATAACATATTTTTCATTATCGTTTTGATCTCATTCATGTTGTCAATGAATTTAATTAAATTAATTAAATTGTATGTTTTTTAGGAAACATGAAGCCAAATATTTTGTTTCTTGTTATTGATAGTCTTAGATCTGACAAATGTCATGGAGTTAAAAAAACTTCCATAACTCCTAATTTAGATTCATTACGAAAAAATGGCATTTATTTTGAACAAACAATTAGTTCAGTTGCTTCTACAGGAATTGCAATGAGTAGTATTTTCACAGGATTATTCCCATTTAAAATTGGTATGAGTGGTAATAATTTTAATATTTTAGATAGTAATATTCCTAATTTTATAAAAACCCTCAAAGAATCTGGTTATGCTACTTTTGCAACAGCCCCTGAGATTGCTTCTGATTTTGGTCTTACTTGTGATTTTGAAAATCCTGATATGTCATATGATAATTATTTCAGTTTATTTGACGGGTTAGGTGAACAAATTATCAAAAAATTATCATCAAAAAATTTCAAAGAACCATGGTTTTTTTATATTCATCTGAATGATTTGCATTATCCAATTAAAGTACAACATAATTTTGATAATGAAAAATATGGATCTAGTAATTATGAGAGACAAATATCTGCTATTGATAAATGGATAGGAGAAATAATTAAAAAAATAGATCTAAAAAAAACATTAATTGTTTTAACTTCTGATCATGGTGAATACATTCCAATAATAAAAACAGGGAAAAAAACTATCAATTTAGAATCAAGTATGACTGAAGCAAATTTATGGAAATTAGGAAATAAAATTCCTACAAATTTGTATCCCATAAAAAAGAAAATTGGCAATATTTTGAGAAATACTAGAGAAAAAATAAAGTCTTCTAAAATAGATGATTTAGAATTAACTCCTTATCAAAAACGTGTATTGTTAGAATCTAGAATGGGATCTGGACATCGTTCTTTTGATGATTTATTACATGTGCCCTTAATTTTTTCAGGATTTAATATACCTGAAAATAAAATAATTTCTCAGCAAGTAAGACATGTGGATATTTTTCCTACTATTTTTGAAATTATTTCTTTAAAGTTTAAGAATAATATTGATGGGAAAAGTCTTTTTCCATTAGTAATTGGAAAGGAATTTGAAGAACTTCCAACTAGTATAGAAAATCCCCCAACTGTACAAGAAGAATTTATAAAATCTATTGGAGTAAGAACTTCTAATTATAAATACATTAGAGATATTGATGACTCAAAAATTATTTATGAATTATATGATCTAAAAAATGATCCTCTGGAAGAAAGAAACATCATATATGATAAACCTGATGTTGCAAAGGAAATGGAGAGTATTTTATTAAAAATTCGTCAAACTTCTAAATCTAATAATATTGATGATGAAAAAAATAAAATTGTTAGAGAAAATTTACGTAAATTAGGATATGTTTAGATGAAAATTTTTCATCACACTTGAATTGAAATTATCTATAAATCTATTTAATAAAATTTAATATAATTCAATTTTAATATTTTGATTGAAAATTAAGCATATGATTAATTAGAAGTAATCTAAAATCAATTATATGGAAAAAGAATCTATTTTGATAAATAACGAACTTGTTAAATCTGGTAAAAATTTTCTGGGAATTTTAAATGATATTAAGAGGAGACCTGAAGATGCATCCCGTGAATTACAAATCCCAATAGAAGAAATTCATGCTATGATTGAAGGAAAAAAACCTCTTAGTCAAGAATTAATAAAAATGGCAACTAAAATTTGGCCAGTTAATGCTAGAGATTTCTATGTAATTCAAGATGATTGTCCATTAGGTGTTAAAATTATGAGATCTAAAGAATCTGAAAAATCCAGTCGTATTATGGAAAGAGCTGGAAAACCATATTATGAATATAGGGATACTGCAATGAGTACAGTAGCTCCTTTCAGACCAGAGTGGATTCTTGAATTATGCGTTGTTGACAATAATGATCCTTCAAATCCAAATGTACAGTGGAATAATGGTCATTTTATGCATCAGTTTACATATTTTATTGGAGAAGTAAATTTTTACTATATCGATTCTGAAGGAAACAAAAAAGTTGCAGTTATGAATACTGGAGATTCCATGTATATCACTCCTTTTACTCCACACACATTTACTACAAGAAAGGGTTCTAAAGAAAATGGTTTAATTCTTGCATTGACATATGGTGGAAAGCTTACTGGTGATATTCAACAAGAATTATCTGGATTATCAGTTGAACTCGGATCTAACTTTGCATTAGATTTTTCATCTAAAGAAATTGCAAGTGCATCATTAATTAAATATCATAGGGAAATTGCTAATCTTTCTTTGGAGGAAATTTCAAAAAGAACATCCATTCCAATTGATGAAATCATGAATTTTGAAAATGGCTTAAAAATTCCATCATTTTTTGATTTTGAAAAAATATCACATTCATTAACAATCAATATTAGAGATCTTCTTCCAAATGATAAAATTGAAGATAAAGTAATTGTTAAAAATCATGATGAAGGAAAAACTTGGTTTTATCCGTATGATACACAAGCTTATGAATTCTGTGAATTAGCTTCTACAACTGCACTTCCTTTTTCAAAAGCTTTTGAAGTTAGTTTGTTTAATTTTAACAATACTGAATTAGATTTAGAATCTGGCTTACATCAATATGTTTACAATATTGGTGATACTCCAATTTCACTAAATTGGAAATTTAATAATGAAAAACATAGTGAAATTATAAATTCTAATGATTCATTATATTTGAAACCATTTATCAAACATAATTTTAGAGGGCAGGGAAAACTCTTAATTTTAAGGATTGGGGGCAAAATAGCTGGTGATTCACAAAGAGAATTATCTACAGTTGGAAAGAAGAATGCTGAACGAGCAATTTCAGAAACCATGTCTTGGTTTGATCCTCAGGGAAAAAATTAGTAATTATTTTTTTATTTACTATGAACAAAAAAAATGTAATAATTATAATGATTGATGGTGGAAGATTTGATAGAGTTAATGGTTCTTCTATTTTTAATAAATTAAAATCAAAGTCAATATTTTTTTCAAATTCAATCACTTATGGACCTCACACAATTGCATCCATGCATGCTGTTTTTAGTGGATGTTATGGTTCAAGAACAGGAACAAATAGTTATTGGTCCACTTTTGATTTTAAAAAAGATAATTTCAAAACTCTAACCGAATACTTACAAGAACAAAATTATTATACTCATGCTGATATAATTAATGAATTAATTATTCCAAAACAAGGATTTGATAATCATATTGTTCATGATGAATTAAATGATGATTTAGTTGAACGACATAAAAATCTCATAGAGCAAATGTATCAAAAAAATTTGAATGGACAAAATTTCTTCTTATATTTACACTATAGTAAAATTCATACTGGAATCATGACTGATGTTCTTAAAATATATAATAATTTTAGTGAGGATTTTTTTTCAAACAAAGAAAAAAATGAATTACGTTATGATAAATTATTTCATACATCTGAAACATATTTAGATGATATTTTAGAAAAAATATCCAAATTAAATCTAGATAAAAATTCTATAATTTTAGTAATGTCTGATCATGGGATAAGTGTGGGTGAAAAAATTGGAGAAAGGGCATATGGTGCTTTTTGTTATGATTACACTCTTAAAACATTCACGTATTTTTTAATACCTACTTTTGATAGAAAAGAAATATCGCAACAAATTAGAACAATTGATTTTATGCCCACAATTTTAGACTTGTTAGATTTACCTTTAGATAATGCGTTTAATGATTTGGATGGTGTTTCTTTATTACCCTTAATTCAAGGTAAATCTTATCCTGAACTTTATGCTTTTTCTGAAACTGGAAATCCATTACATGAAAAAGATCCCCCAAAAAAACCTAATGTTAAGTCTATCCGAACTTCAAATTGGAAATTAATTCTAAATGAACATGATAACTCCAAAGAACTCTATAATCTTAAATTAGATCCAAATGAAAATAAAAATTTGATACAAACCGGAGAAAAGATGGAAAATATTTTGTGGGATGAATTAAAACACTTAATCAATGATTCTAATTAATCTGAAAAGATTTTTTCAGCTCTTCTTAAATCTTGCATAGTATCAATTTCACACCATTTCCCTGAAATTAAAATTGGCTCTATGTCTTTTTTATTATCAATTAATTCTTGAATCATATCTGTTAAATATCCTTTTGATATAGATGATGCTTGTTGAAATATTCCTTTATGTGTTTTAATTAATTCATCATATTTTTCCATAAAATATTTAGCTCCTAATGATGTTAATTTCATAATTCCTAAAAATTCTCCTACATCATTATTTTTATTTGGAATATTTTTTTTAATTTTGATTATATTATTAGTTATATCAAGTTGAACATTTTCTGCTTCATCTTTTGGATGCTCTGTTCTTCCTTCATACATTTTTTCCCAATTCATATCTATGGCAATTGAAATATCTCTTTTTGATTCTAAAATTTGTTGAATAATTTTTGATTCAAAAATAATATCTGAATACAAAATAATAATATCATTTTTAAAATACTCCTTTGCTTCCATCAAACTTCCTAAAATATCGTGCATATTGTGATTATGATCTTTAACATAATGGACATTTTTTAATTGAAATTTTTCACTATGCGGACCTGTGATAATTATAATTTCTTCAATTCCAGTCTGTTTTAATGATTTAATTTGGTAATCGATAATTGATTTTCCATTTACTTTTATCAATGATTTAGGAAGGTTTTTTACGTTTTCACTGACTCTTTTCCCTGATCCTGCAGCTATGATGATTGCATTCATTTTTTTAATGATTCCATAAATCTATTTTTAATATTTGGAGGATCAATGTCTACTCTAGAACTCCTATATTTACTGTTGCTAATTTTAACTATAATCAATATCGGCCCATCCATATTTTTAATTTTTGAGATGATTTTTTTTATTTGATTTTGAGTTGATATTTTGAATGTTTTTAATCCCATTCCCTCAGCTATTTTTTCTAATTGGATTTTACTTGAATTAGTTGGTTGACCTCCTGTTGATTCATGTGATTGATTGTCAAAAATAAAATGAATGAAATTTTTTGGTTTTAATGAACTAATTGTCACTAATGACCCTAAATTCATTAGAATATTACCGTCTCCATCAAATACATGAATTTTCTGTTTTTGTTTTTTTAATGCTATCCCTAATCCTATGGATGATGCTAGTCCCATGGAACCAAGCATGTAAAAATTACTCTTCTTTTCATATGATTCAAAAAGATCTCTACTCATAAACCCATTTGATGAAATAATTGGTTGATCTCCTATTTCATTGGCCAAAATTTCAATTGCTTTTTTCCTAATCAATATCTTCCCTCTTGATAATCAATCCAACAAATTTCTTTTTTTCTAGTTGTTTAACTGCCCAATCACAAATTTTTGTGAAGTTTTTTTCATCAATAATTTTTGTAGTTAATCCTATAGTTTTGATGAGTTTTGGTTGAACTTCACCAATTTTTGTGTGTTCCGGAGCATCATTTTTTAAAAAACCCCTCCACCCAATTAATAATATCATTGGAATTTGATAAAGTTGTACAAGTGAAGTTATTGTACTAAGTGAATTGGCAAATCCTGCATTTTGCATGAACACTAAAGATTTTCCTCCTGATAAAGTCATTCCAGTTGCAATTCCAATTGCTTCTTCCTCTCTTGTGGATATCAAAATTTTTCCTTTTTTTAATCCTTCATCAATAAAATGTTTCATAGTTGAATCTGGTACACCTACAAAATTCTCTACCCCTTTTTTTACAAGTAAATTAAAAATTTTTCTTTGTGATTTTTCATTCAATTGGTGTATGCCTCATTTTAAATAATATATTTAATTTCTCTTCTCTCTTACAACATTTACTGTTGTATATAATATGATAGCAGTCATTAAAAATAAAATCCCTATCATTATTCCACCAATACCAATTAAAGTGATATTGGTGATTATTTGTCTTGTTTCAGAAAAAATTTGTAATGTCCAAACTATAAAGAATAACCCTATTGAAAATAAGATCATTCCTGGAATTCCATAGAATGTAAGTGGTCGTTCAATTGATGTGAATTTCATTGTGCTTAAAATTACAGATGCACCATGAGAAACAGGATTTTGCGTAGATGTATCCCCTTCATATGATACAACTATTGGTACTTCTGTTATTCTGAATTTTTTTTTGGATGCCTTGATCAAAATTTCAGTTGAAACCCCCATCCCAGATTCTGATGGAGTGATATTTTCTAAAATTTTTTTATTATATGCTCTAAATCCACTTTGTGAATCTGATAATTTTTTACCTATGGAAGAATTTGTGATTGAAGTTATTGCTTTTATTCCTATTTTCCTGTATTTTGGAATTTCATTATTTTCAACAAGAAACCTAGATCCAATTATAATGTCTGCTTCATCATTTGTCATGGGTTTGAGGATTGTACTTATGTCTTCTATTCTATGTTGGCCATCTGCATCAAATGTTATGAGAATATCTGCATTGATTTCTTTTGCTTTCAGAAAAATCGTTCTAATTCCTGCACCATATCCTAAATTTCTTTTATGACTAATTACGTTTGCACCTAATCCCTTTGCAATTTCTGCTGTTAAATCACTGGATCCATCATCACATACAATAATATCTTTAGATATTTTTTTTAATTTGGTTAAAATTACACCTATGTTTTTCTCTTCATTAAATGCTGGAATTCCGATTACTATCTTCATATCTCAGATTTTCATAATCTCCTTTTAAAGTTGTAGAGTGAAAATTCTGTTATTATAGTTTAGATTTTATAAAATTTATTGATTTTACAGGTGTTGGATCTATATTGGATAGTGCAGCCTTGTAAATTGAAGTATAATCTAAGAAATAAACTAAATTTATTATTTTAGATAAAATATTCCCTTTAATTGATAAAATTTCTTTGTAATCTATTTCATTATCCTTAAAATATGTTTTAACAATTCCCCACCTTTCTTTTGTTTTTTTATAATCATCTTGACCCTGTAATAAAATTGGGAAAATCTCTGATTTTTTTTCCCATGCTACTATGCCATTATGAGAAGCTTCTACTATATCTTCTACCATCACATGCATCTTTGCATTTTCTTGTAATGAATTTTTAAATCTAATTGCTGCTGATTGTAATCCCCAAGGATAATAAATTAAAGGGATTCCTGAAATTTTTTGAGCTAAATTAATTGCAGGATTTTTAGAAGTTAAATTTTTAGAAGAAATTTTATCATTTAATATCTCTAATTCTTTAATAGAATTCATTATTTCATTTTTTTCTACAGGAATTATATTTCCAAGAACTTTTAACATGGAATACAAATATGATACAAATGATGCTCTAGGAGAATGAGTTTTCTCAATCTTTCTAAATTCTAAATTATTTTTAATACAAAATTGTTCCAATATTCCTCCACTAGAAAATGAAATTGTTTTATAATTTTGTTTCATTGCATCTTTTATTGCAGATAATGTTTCAGCAGTATTTCCTGATACACTAGTAAAAACTACTAATGAATTTTTATCAATTGTTTTAGGTAAAAGATATCCTTTAACGATTGAAACATGGATATTTGTTTTTGAAAGAATAGATGAAAAAATATCCCCTAATGTTCCGGATCCCCCCATTCCGACAAACACTACATGATCTACATCTTTGAATTGAGCAATTTTAATATTTGAATTATATGCATTTTTAGAAATTTCTGGCCATTTATCGTATATTTTATACATTGATTTAGAATCTATTCTATCCAATGTTTTTAGATCTAACATTTCTCATAAAATAACTATCAATAATATAATACTTAATAAATCTCTAATTTTGAATACGATTTGTGATTTATAATTGAGTATAGAAGTAAATTCTCTAAAAACAGTTGAATGGAAAAATAATAAGGTTGTAATGATTGATCAGACTAAACTTCCAAATGAATTAATTTTTGTAGAATATGATGATTTTAATCAAGTTGCAGATGCAATTAGTGCCCTTGTGGTGAGAGGAGCTCCTGCAATTGGTGTATCTGGTGCATTTGGTTTAGCATTAGCCGTATTACAAAGTCATGCTAATACTAAAGATGAATTATTATCTGATTTGGAAAAAGCAAAAAAAATTCTCTTTGCAACAAGACCTACTGCCGTAAATTTAGGTTGGGGATTAGAAAAAATCATGAATATTGCAAAATCTGGAGATTCAGTAGAACAAATTAGAGAATTAGTAATTTCTAAAGCCAAACAAATGGCAGATGAAGATATTGAAATTAACAAAACCATGGGAAAGAATGGTGCTGTTCTTTTTGATGACAATGATACTATAATGACTCACTGTAATGCTGGTGCATTGGCAACTGTTGCATATGGAACTGCACTAGGTGTAATTAGGGCAACAAGAGAAAGTGGAAAAAATGTCAAAGTAATAGCAACTGAAACAAGACCCATTCAACAGGGTTCAAGATTAACCGCATTTGAATTAAAACATGATGGTTTTGATGTCAGTTTGATTCCAGATACTGCAGTTGGTTATTCTATGGCAAATGGATTGGTGAATAAAGTTGTAGTAGGTGCTGACAGAATTGTAAAAACTGGGCATGTCTTTAACAAAATTGGAACCTATCAAGTAGCAACCATGGCAAAACAACATGGAATTCCATTTTATGTTGCAGCACCATTATCCACTATTGATCTTGAAACTAAATCTGAAAATGTAATCATTGAGATGCGAAAAGGAAGTGAAGTTACTGGAATTGGGGAAAAAAAGACTGCACCTGATGATATCAATGTGATTAATCCTGCATTTGATACAACTCCACCTGAACTAATTTCAGGAATAATTACTGAAAAAGGTGTGGCTACTGCCCCATATGAGGAGTCAATTCCAAAATTATTTGAAGCTAATAATTAGAAAGTTTTTATTGTTTTTCAAATAGTTCATAACATTATGAGTACTGTTTCTGCCCAAGCTATTGAAGAATCATTGAAACAATGTATGGATCCTGAAGTACCTCTCAATATTGTTGAGATGGGGTTAATCTACGGAATTGATGTTGCAGAAAATAATGATGTTAATATCAAAATGACCATGACTACACAAGGTTGTCCATTACATGAAACTTTAGTTGAAGATGCAACAAGATATGCCAAAAAAGTTCCAGGAGTAAATAATGTCAAAATAGACATTGTATGGGAACCTGCATGGTCAATGGATA
>Ga0233429_1001921_pt1 | contig 22985 bp, 19 predicted proteins | sample SI_118_April2016_3_FD_179879 | JGI IMG/M metagenome (GOLD analysis project Ga0233429, IMG submission 179879) | Seawater microbial communities from Saanich Inlet, British Columbia, Canada - SI_118_April2016_135_MG | ecosystem: Environmental > Aquatic > Marine > Inlet | place: Canada: British... | reverse complement strand
ATGTATAATCGGTCCCTCACTAAGGAACGAAAGTATCCTCATTTCCGACTGGCATTCCGGACAAATTAAAGGATCGTCTTTCCAGATCTTCTTTATACATTCGCACCAGGTCAGGGACGGCACTTTCTTGGGCTGGTATTTAGAAACGTCGATTCTTTTGATACGGACACCGTTATCAATACTGAAACCGCTATGTCGCCACGCCATGAGTTTCCGGATCAATTCGTCTGTGATCTTTCCCTCTTTCTTCAAAAATTTGAAAACCTCCGCCCGAAACAAGACTTCAAGCGGCTTGAGATCTGTTTGCCGCATCACATAAAATGTCCCGGTGTCTCGAAAAAGCCCGTCGGTAACAATGGCATGTAGGTGGGGATGGAATTTGTGAGGATATTCCCCAAATGTATGGATGGCTATCACTACGCCGGGAACCCCGTTCTTCAAACCGACCACTTCCCGCAGAAATCTCAACAGGCTCCGGTATGCACACTGGCATAGGCCTGTTAGCAGAGAACGGTCATACTTGAAATAGATACGCAGCATAATCGGAATACTGAAGACATACTGACGGTGAGGAACCGGAGCAACGTGTTTTTTTTGACGCTAATGAAAAACACTTGGATAGAAAACGTTATTGTTCAGGTGATGCCCGAAAACAATGGCGCGTTTAGCCATACATGATGGACAGACGCACCTTCGTTTACATGAGAATTGGAGCAGATATTCATATCCGCAATTCTTACAACGCACTCTGGCAAACCCCTGTTTCAGATCCCCGCATTTAAGAAAGGCGCGAACAGATTCGCCGATTACAGCCCGGAAAAACCCGAATCGCTTCTCAAATTTCTCATCATAAATATCTTCAAACGTCTGGTAGCAGCGATTGAAGATCTGCCACAAGATTTCCCCTGACAAATCTCTAAGAGGTCTGCTTCAAGGGGGGCTATGCACATCCATCATTTCGCCCCATGGCGACTACCTAGCGGGCCCCCTCCCGGAAGGCGAAGGTATGGCCATTGCCAATATCGATCTAAAATCGATCATTCGGCAAAAGAGTACTCTCGACACAGTTGGACATTATTCGAGGCCTGACATCCTACGATTGGAACTGGACAGCACACCAAGACATGTCATGGAAGAAACAACGGCTGATTTCAAGGAAGTGTCAGAAGAAAAAAACCAAGAGGAAAGTGGAGAGAAATGATTATTTGAGTTGAATGATCAACATTTGAATGTAAATCTGGTAAATTTTTATATGCTTCATTTATCATTTTGGGAGGTGGAACATACCATTTATCGTACCTTTCATTAACAATCCAAAAAAAGGATCAATCGGTAATCACCTGATATTATAGGATGATGTGATTTTGAGGAGGCACAGGTATATTCAATTGATACCGCCTCATTTTCTGCAGAATAAAAAATCTGTTTTATCATAGAAAACCGGGACCTTTTGGTTTAAGCTAAAACCGGGTTCTCTGGGCCCGGATTTTTTGTTTTCCAGCTACTGGTTCGTCATCGGCAATGGATATTCTGCGGGGATGTACGTGATCTTACTGGCTGTCCGGGTCTACGGTCGGTTTACTATATGAAAATCCTGAGCTGACAGACCGCCTGTCCAAAACACACCGAATTTGTTCTGAATCAGCTTTTAGATGTAAAATTCAGCTATATCTATTCATGTCTGTTTAACAGAGCAGTGCAACTTACTTGATAATGGAACATAAAATTTCAAAGGTTTATCAACTACTCGTGGTCATTTTTTGACCATTCATAAACTTCTTCTGGACAAACAAATGATGGAATTAAATAGAATGAGAACAAGAAGCAGGTTGATATGTAATACCGATTTCCAAATCATCAAACGAGAGGAATTATCAATGCAGTTCAGGATTTTAGTTTCATTTTTGATAGTTCTATTCCTTGGGGGGACATCAAATGCTGCTGAATTGAGATTCGATCAGCAGCGTCTTAATGAGTCCATTCATATTGAAGATGACTATCTGTTCACCGGCGAGCAGCTCCATTTTAACGGGAAAGCCCGCGATCTGTTCTTTTTTGGGAAAGAACTGGAGTTTACCGGGAATCTGAATCTGGCACTATTTGCCATGGCCCGTTCAGTATCCGTTCGAGGGAGTATCGGCAATGGTATCAAGGCAGCTGCTCAATTCATCACTGTTCACAACAAGGTGATCGGCACCAACTTGATAGGAGCCGAAGAGGTTGTCTGGGAGACTGACCAGCAGTCGATTGGTGATACATTTATCGGAGCAAGAAAGGTCTTTTTAAAGGGACCCATCAAAGGCAACATCTATATCGGAGCTGGTGAGGTCTTCATCGAAAATGAAATAAAAGGAAATGTTCAAATCAGGGCGGGTCAACTCAAAATCGCGCCGAATGGAAGGATCGATGGAAATCTTAAATACTATTCCGATCGTGAACTCAGCCCTGAAGAAACAGCGAGGATAACCGGAACCATCAGCTATGTGACCGATGAAGCCGGGATATTTGAGGGTAGGGCAGAGGATTACGATGACGATATGCCAATCTGGCTTATGATCATTCTAAAACTGGCACTCACTGTTGTAGGATTGATAATATTGATCATACCGGCCACCAAAGGATTGGAGAAACAGCTGGATGGTCGTGCAATTCTCTCTCTTTCTGTTTGGGGATTGATACCTGTTTTTGTTTATCCTACGCTGATGATCCTCTCAGTACTTTTGATCATTACAATACCCTTTGCGGTATTCATGATCCTGGCTTTTGTCCCAATTTTCGTTATTTCAACGACGATAGGTATCACCATGATTGGCGGTTTTCTCGTAAAACAGATGAAACTGAATATCAGCAACCGCTTCATCTTTTATCTGATGGCAGCTGTGCTCTATTCCTTTTTGAGCCTGGCACCCTTCTTTGGAATTCTGTTAATGTTCTTTGTATCTAGCGTCGGCTGTGGCCAGGCGCTTTTGTTAATGATGAAAAAGCCTTAACTGAGTTGGAAAAAGTGAAACATAATGGTCTTGATTTACCCTGATACGACAATCTGAAAATCGAGTGGTCAAATATGAATCTGTCCAAAGTTAAAATATGTTCTATCGTCATATCTATCTCAGTTCCGATTGGTTTTCTATTGAGTCTGATCGTCGGCTGGACGGCAGAAACCTTTGTCTTGATCTCCCCCTACATTGTCGTCTTGAACTCCCTGTTTTTAGCCGGCACTGTTCTGTTCAGCATGCACATCATCGGGACTATCGTAGAGAAGGTGATCAGTATTACAGTTCTTCTGCTGCTTTCATTCGGGATCATGCTGGGAATGGCGATTTTATCATTTATTGGATTTTTTGTCCTGAATCCAACCGCATTTATTTACACCAATAATCTGACATTTCCCTACCTGCTCATAAATCTGTTGTTTTTCATATCATTTAATATTATTTCAAATGGGTTTGTGATCTTCCAATATACCGTCATCAAGAAAGAGAAAGCCCTTGCCGAAGAGATCCTTGAACGGTCGAAGGTAGAGGCGGAGCTTCAAGCAAACCAAAGGATCATGGATTCTATCCAATACGCCAAAAGAATTCAGACTTCGCTCCTGCCAAGATCAAGAGAGATTAAAAAACATCTGCCGGAGAGCTTTTTCCTCTGGCAGCCTCGAGATGTGGTCGGTGGAGATGTCTATTTCACGGCTTTTTTTGGTGATAGTTATATCCTGGCGGTAATCGATTGTACAGGTCATGGAGTGCCGGGTGCGTTTATGACGATGCTGGCTTCTTCAGGATTGAACAGAATCATCAATCGGGAAAAAGTACATGACCCTGCCGAGATCCTGAAGCGGTTGAACTACTTCGTTAAGAACTCCCTCCGCCAGGACACTGATGAGGCACTTTCCGATGACGGGCTGGATATCAGTATCTGCCGGATCAACCCCAAAGAACAGAAGCTTATCTTCGCCGGATCCAGGCTTTCCCTCACCTATGTATATCAAGACCAGGTTCACTCTATCAAAGGAGATAGACACAGCATCGGCTATAAAAAGTCAGACCTGGACTTCGATTTTAGAAACCATGAGATCGAAATAAAGGACGGCATGTCATTCTACCTATATACGGATGGAATCGTCGATCAATTAGGGGGCGAAAAACAATTTAGTTTTGGGAAGAGACGATTTGGTAATGTCTTAAAGGAGATGGATGGTAAGCCTTGCGAAAAGAAAAAAAAGCGGATTATCCAGGCCTTTGAGGAGTATAGAGGGAAATCGGAAACGCTTGATGACATAACCGTTGTTGGATTCCGTGTAGCCTGCTGATATACAGTTCATAAACGTGGGTCGATCAGAAATCGCGCACCCGGACATCCTATTTGTGTTTTTCATTATCGATCACAAGCGAAGGATCATCAGGCATTTCAATGTAACCAGTCATCCCTCCGCCCAATGGGTCATTCAGCAACTCAGAGATGCTTTTCCCTTTGATCAGATTCCAAAATATCTCATTATGGATCGGGATAAGATAAAATTTACAATATTGTCTATAAATTTAGTCTTTAACCAGTATTTCAATGCTTGATATCTCTGTATTGGGTATCTAATTGGGTACTTTGTGCGAAGCCTCAACAGTTTCCATATTTCCTCCAGTATCATTTCCAAGACAGAATATTCAGAATGTAAATGGAAACTTATCAAAACCAATCGCTTGAGGCAACATCGAAGAGGACCGATGGGAATTTTTCCGCATTCCAGGCTTAAACTATCTGTTGGTAAGGGATTAGAGCGGAAATAATATTTTGACCCCACAAGGAAAATGGCTCTATTTTCGCCTCAATACTATTTTGACGATACACAGGGTTTGTGATAGTCTTCAGTACATGATGAACGACCCGTTGTGATGGTGAAGACGGGTAGTATCTTCGGGGCCAAAGGCCCGGCTGAGCAGGATCTTTTCCCGTCCGAAAACGGACTCAAATTCAATCGTTTAAGGGGAGGGACTATGGATGGTATTGAACGACTAAAGACAATTGCCGCATTTGAAGCCATGCGTGAGGATCAATTGGCTGCCGTTTGCAAAAATTGCAAAGAGTTACAGTACAAGAGAGGAGATCGGATTTTTGCCGAAGGAGATCAGGCGACTGATCTATGGCTGGTTATGCAGGGGCAGGTAGATCTGCGATTTGAACTACCGGATCACAGACCCAGCTCTCCCGAGCAAACTATTGCTTCCATTGTAGTCCCTACTAAAGATTCCCCTGCCGAGATTATCGGATGGTCCTGTTTTGTGGAGCCGTACAAGATGAGGTTCTCGGCATATTGTATGGCCAGTTTCAATCAGATCGTCAGACTCGAGAAGACCGGATTGCTCAAATTGTTCGATTCTGATCCTGGAATGGGGTATGGGTTCCTTTCACATATGATGCTGGTGGTCGGAGGTCGGTTTCATCAGTTCCAGGACCATGTGGCTAAAAATATGGGTGAAGATTTGATGAGCGGCTGGTAACTATCTTGTGTCGACCATTGAGTTCAACTGGAGGGTGAGATCTCCGCCAGTTTGATATCGCTGCAGGCTGTGGGGGGCAACACTTTGGAGATCAATGGCACCAGATCCCGATTGTCGGCGGAGCGTCGATCCAAAGCCATCACTGGCAGAAATGCGGCGAGGAATCCGGCAACAACCCCCAGCAGTGTTCCGGCGTCTGTCGATAAGCCCAGCCAGCCATGTAAATATGAGCCCAAAAAAGCGCCGACAGACAGGCCGATGAGCGGGACCACCCAGACAATCATGGATACCTTCAGCTCCATGTGACCTGTCAGATCAAATTCCACATATTCGCCCGCAGCAGCCTGAATCGGATTCAGTGCTACAATTACCTCCTCGGACCCCTCTCCCAGAGCGTTATCAAATGCACATGAAGATTTTTCGGAACACCCGCTGCAGATTCCGCGACGGGTTGTTGAAATTCGGGCATGCTCCCCTTTTGTTTCTAGTATAAATCCGGCTCTGGGCATGGTAGAAAGCTCTCAGTTTTTTAAATTGACCATTTTTTGTCGATGAAGTTTTTACCTTACCGAATTTAGACTCTCTCTGTCATGTAACCCCGTCAAAAAACATAACTGACTTTCAGTAGAAGGTGTCCCTCGATATCTGCGTCCTGTTGACCCAAAAAGGGATTGACACATTAAAAATGAATTGATTTTATCTTAAAATTTTCCTCCGACTTGTTTTTCATCAAAAATTTGCCTGTAAAATACTACCACAAAGAAAAAAAAATTTTGTAGTTTAAGGGGATACTTTTTTAAACAGACAATGTTTGGAAGGTTGTTTTTCCAACTTGCCTGGTTTTACATGTTTTAAGGTTACTTTAATACGACACATTTTGAAGCGGCATTGCAAAAAGCTTCGGAGAAAAAGCATTAGTCGGAATATTCCCGCATCTATTGTCTCCCCCTTCCCGGAAGGGCTCGCCGAGATGTTCACTTCCAAAACTGTTCGCCCTGTTTTAGCTGGAAATGCCAGCCGAAATATCACCTGGATTTGAACCGCCTGAGGTCCAGCTGATACTTCAAAGGATTTTCTTTGAGCTCAGAGGGCAGCTTTGAAGCGCTTATCTACCAGTAACTATTATTAAATTGCCGGATTAAATGGTTAGCTATGAACGTATTTGATCAACTATTAGGCTTTCGTCGGAAGGGACTTCCCCTGGATGGTAAATCCCTGCCGATTACAGATCTTGAATCTCCCCCCAGACTAAATTTTACCCTGAGTAGTACAAATGGAACGACCTGGTCAGCACTGGTAAATCCCGGGGATGAAATTCAGAGCGGCCAACCCCTGTGGGGAACTGACACGAAACAGATGTTTCCGAGCCCCGTGACTGGAAAAGTCAGCCACATCGTGAACGTGCCAGATATTCGGGGGCAGCGGGTACGTCCCTCTATTGTTGTAGAACCCTCAAATGATACATCTGCGACTGTTTTTCCATCGTTGAATCCGAATCAGGCATCGATAGAAGAGCTGGCAGAACGTATTGCTGATGCTGGACTGCAAACTGACAGTGTAACACCCAGTGCCCTGAGCGATAGGCTTTCCAGGAAGAGCGGGGAGCCCCTGGCGGCACTGATTATTCTGGGAGTAGACAGAGAACCCAACATTTCGGCCCTTTCCGGATTAGTGAAGGAGCGCGGGGATGATCTGATAGCTGCAGTCAGGCTGCTGGAGAAAATATCCGGTGCCTCCAGAACGATTGTCGCTTTTTCATCCGAAAATGATGCAGCGGCTGCAGCCATTCGATCCGCAGGTATTGAGGTACTTGCTGTTCTTCCGCAATATCCGGGAAGTCTGGACGTGATGATCGCTGAACAAGCGGGATTGAACTCTGAATATGAAGTCATAAGCATTGAAACGGCGCTTTCTGCGCTGGATGCTGTGCAACTGGGGCAACTGCCAGACAGCAAGGTGCTGACTGTGATCGGCCCAAAGAACCAGGTACTGGGGAACTATCGAGTTAAAATAGGAACCCAAATCAGCGGTATCTTTTCTCAATTACATCTGAAGCCCGGCCAACATGACAAAGTCATCGCGGGTGGTCCGATGCGAGGTGTCGCACAATATTCCCTGGATGGCGCAGTCGACAGTTCAACAAACGCTCTCATGTTAATTCCGCAGGTCGAAGTCGTCGAGTGGACAGCGGATCCCTGTATTAATTGTGGTAACTGTATTGATGCCTGCCCCCGGAACCTTCAGGTGCAAATGATTGGTCGATACAGCGAATTTGGACTGTTTGACAGGACCCGGGAGCTGCAAATAGAAGAGTGTATCGATTGCGGCTTATGTGCATCTGTTTGTATCGCAGGTCGGCCATTACTGCAGTACATTAATCTGGCCAAAACAGAAAATGCCAAAGAAGCAGTTGCTTCCGATGAACCATCAACTGAGGAGAGCCAGGCATCTGGCCCACCTCCAGTGAACGGAAATGACCCGGCGCTGTCCATCTTCGCTGGCGGTCCAAAATTCACAGTGGGCTTTGCTCCCCACTTCCGTACGCGAGCCAGTATTGCAAAAATGAATCTGGCTTTTATTATGGCGCTGCTACCGACGATACTGTTTAGCGCGGCATCTCACTTCTATGGTCCCGATGCTGCAAATATCAGCGCGGCAGTGGGACCCGCCACCAGCCTGGCAAAAACCCTGTTGCTTGAGCTGGGATTGGACGCCGGATTTCTCTGGTTCTCTGGGGTGCTGGGCTCAGCTGTTTTCGGTCTGGGTTTCGGAGTCCTGGTGGAATATATATGTCAGGTTGTAATGCGACAGCCTTATCATGTGGTGAATGGTCATGGCGCCCTGATGGGTCTGTTCATTGCGCTCTTAATGCCCCCCACCGCACCTTTATGGATCATGGCTGTGGCGATTATTGTTGCCATCTTCATCGGGAAGCAGATCTTTGGCGGAATTGGTGGATACCCTATGCATCCGGCCATGATCGGGTGGCTGGTCGTGCTTCTTTCCTGGCCTCAGTATGTCCATCCCATCGGATCTGCCACCATCGCTGCTGCCAGTTCAACAGTAATAATTGTTACCCTGGTGGGCGGTATTGCTCTCTGGCTCTCCGGATACATCCGGATCGAGATTCCAGCAGGCGTTCTCATCGGTGTGGTTGTAGCCGCTCTACTGTTCCAAAACCAACTGGATGGATCGGTCATGCAACAGATTTTAACGGGTCACATCATACTGGCCGCGTTCTTCCTGGGTACTGATTCCACCTGTTCTCCCGCAAATAAACGGGCTCGCTGGCTTTATGGATTCGGTTTGGGATTCCTCATTATCCTGATTCGCGCGTTTGGTGTCTGGTCAGATGCCGTTCCATTTGCAGTTATTCTTATGAATGTTCTGTTTCCACTAATCGACCGGCTGAAGCCGAAAGTTATCAAGGGAGCGATATAAAATGGGAAACTATCTACGCATGGTCATTGTGTTGTCGGTAATTACGCTCTTTAGTGGATTGGCCCTAGGTGGACTGAACGAACTGACCTACGAGAGAGCTCAGAACAACATCCTGAAGTTCAAAAAAATCCCTGCGGTGACCACTATTTATGAAGTCATCGAGGGTAAATTAACAACGGAAAAACGTAGTCTGTTAGAAGAGGAGCTTCTGAGCGAGAAAAAGTTTGTTGATGTCGGGGAAGAGGAGCCGGTTCTGATGTTTGTGATCAAAAAGGAGAACAAACCCTATGCGGTTACCTTTGAGCGTTTCGGTCAGGGATTCGGCGGTGCTTTGGGTGTGATGGTGGGCTACGAGCTTGATAGCGGTAAATTGGTAGGAATCGGCATCACCACCTTGGCAGAAACACCGGGCGTCGGCACACGGGTGACAGAGACAGGCTTTACACAGCAGTTTCAGAGGATGCCAGCAAATGCCATCTTTAAAGTCAAGAAGGATGGCGGTCACATTGATGCCATTGCCGGCGCAACAGTTTCCAGTCGTGCAGTTGCAACTGCAGTGGCTGCAGCCAAAACGTTTTATAATCAACATCAAGACACAATCGCAACGGCTCTGAACCGCTAACATCAAGGATGAATTATGAGTGCTATTGTTAAGGAATTTACAAAAGGATTATGGAGTGAAATACCTCCTTTTCGTCTGGTTCTGGGGCTTTGTCCCATTCTGGCGGTGACCACTACCATGGAAAATGGTTTGGGGATGGGACTCTCAGCCACCTTTGTACTGGTTTGCTCAAACATGCTCATCTCTGCCTTGCGTAATATCATACCCAACGAGGTTCGGGTAGCCTGCTATGTGGTAGTGATCGCCACGTTTGTGGTCTGTGTCGAGATGATAACCAAAGCTTATTTCTTTTCACTTTCTGAAAGTCTGGGATTGTTTATACCCTTAATCGTGGTGAACTGTATCATTTTGGGACGCGCCGAAGCCTTTGCCCGGAAGAATGGCGTCATCGCCTCTTTTGCAGACGGCTTGGGAATGGGTCTGGGATTCACCCTGTCACTGACTGTGATCGGTGCAATACGAGAAATTTTCGGAGCAGGAAAACTGGAATTGCTATTCGGAGATCTGGTCTTTATCAACGAGCCGTTTAACTTTCTCCAGCAGGCTCCCGGCGCATTTGTGGTACTGGGACTGATGCTTGCTTTCATGAACATTCTTGGCAGGTCTGCCAACTAACAGGGAGCATGGGAGAATGGAACACTATTTTGAACTGATCATCGCAGCCATCTTTATCAATAATATCCTGTTAGCAAAATTTCTGGGAAACTGTCCTTTTCTCGGAGTTTCCAAAAAGATGGATACGGCTATTGGAATGTCAGCAGCTGTCGTGTTTGTGCTGACACTGGCCGGAACGATAACCTGGGTTGTCAACCGCTATCTGCTGGTGCCTTATGATGTGGAATATATCCAGACACTGGCGTTTATTCTGGTCATTGCCACCCTGGTGCAATTTGTTGAACTGTTTTTACGCAAGGCGATTCCGGTGCTGTACAAATCACTGGGGATCTTCCTGCCTCTGATTACAACCAATTGTGCCGTTTTGGGTGCCGCCATCATTAACATTCAGGAAGATTTCAACCTGTTGGAGACCATAGTATTTTCCATAGCCTCTGCTGTGGGTTTCGGTCTGGCCCTGGTCCTGTTTGCCGGTATCCGGGAACGGTTTGAAACCACTCGCATTCCCCAGGCTCTGGAAGGGACTGGGATCGGCCTGGTAACAGCTGGCTTGATGGCACTATCGTTTTTTGCTTTTAAAGGAATGGTCTAATAAATTTGTAAAAATTCAGGTTAAAGACTGAAGACTATAGGCCGAAGGTCCAACAAACACGAATCGAAATAGGCGTAGGCCTTCAGCCTTTCTTTGGCTGAATCGTTATTAAACGTTAATAAAGGGTTAGAGAATGCTGATACCTTCAATCGTTATGCTGAGCGTCGGGTTATGTGCAGCAGGTGTACTGGCTGTGGCTGCCAAGGTATTCCATGTGGATATCGATCCCCGAATAACCGAAGTGGAAGATACGCTTCCCGGAGCGAACTGTGGTGGTTGTGGATACACCGGATGTTCAGCGTGTGCTGAAGCCATCGTCCTCAATCTGGCTCCGGTGAATGCGTGTATTGCTGGTGGGGATGGTGTGACTGCGGCTGTTGCCAAAGTCATGGGAGGCGAAGTTGGATTTGTGGAGCCGAAAATTGCGACCCATTATTGTGAAGGCGGTGACCGCGCGGTTTCAAAATACCACTATGAAGGCGCCAGGGATTGCCGCGCCATGGCTGCCTTGCACGGTGGAGATCTGGTGTGTAAAGATGGCTGCCTGGGTTTGGGAACCTGCGTCACTGAATGTCCGTTCGATGCTTTAAAGATGGGACCCGATGGAATTCCGGTTGTCGTCCCTCACAAATGTGTGGGATGTGGTACCTGTGAACGGGTATGCCCTACTGCTGTGATCGCGATCTACAGTGAGACTGAACGGCTGTTTCAGTTCAACAATGAGGACGAGTGCCTCGCTCCCTGTAAACAACTCTGCCCAGCACAGATCGATATTCCCGGGTATGTCAAACTGGCTGCCGAAGGCAGATATGTGGATGCTGTGGAACTGATTAAAGAACGCAACCCCCTGCCTCTGATCTGCGGCCGGGTGTGCCCGGCACCCTGCGAAGCTGGATGTCGACGCTCTGCCATCGAGGATGAACCGGTACACCACAATTATATCAAACGCTTTTTGGCAGACTGGGATATGGACCTGCCTAAGCATGATCTGCCCCAAATCCTACCGGATACCGGCAAGGAAGTAGCCATTATCGGTGGAGGCCCCTGTGGTCTGTCTGCCGCCTATTATCTGCGCCGTCACGGTCACTCAGTCACGATCTACGACGCCAAACCGGCACTGGGTGGAATGTTGCGCTACGGTATCCCCGAATATCGACTTCCCAAAAAGACCCTTGATTTTGAGATCCAAAGCATTTTTGATATCGGGGTGGAGGTTGTTTATAACGCTGATTTCGGTACCAACCTGAGCATCGAAGCCCTGGAAAAAGACCATGATGCGATTCTGATGGCGATGGGTGCCTGGGATAACACCTCTTTGCGTCTTGACGGGGAGGATCTGGAAGGTGTCTGGAAAGGAACGGAATTTTTAGAAAAACGGGAACTGGGTATTAACATCGACATGACAGACAAGAACGTCGTGGTGGTCGGTGGCGGTAATACAGCCATGGATGCCTGCCGGACTGCTCTCCGACAAGGTGCGGCGGAAGTCACCCTGCTCTATCGTCGAACCCGGAAGGAGATGCCGGCGAACGCAGTCGAAATTGTCGCTGCTGAAGATGAAGGTGTAGTGTACAAGTTTCTGGCCGCGCCGACCCGGCTGGTGGGAAATGAACAAGGAGTTGTCAAACAGATTGAATATCTGACCATGGAACTGGGAGAGCCGGATGACTCTGGCAGACGACGTCCCGTGCCTATTGAAGGCTCTGAAACCTTGATGGATGTGGATGTGATCATCTCAGCCATCGGTCAGAAGCCTCTGATCAATTGGTATTCAGATGACCTCAAGGAGCGCGGTCTCAGGTTGACCCGGTGGAATACCATCGAAGCCGATGATGAGACTCTGCAATCGGATATTCCCCACATCTTTACCGGGGGAGATATCTGGAGTGGCCCGGCCTTGTTGATCGATGCGGTTGGAACAGGGCGGCGGGCAGCATATTCCATACACTGTTTTTTGAATGATCAGGAACTCGTTTTCCCAACGGGAACCTTCAAAGGTCCTCAGAAAGTGGCGACCTCCGCAATCGTTCCGGTGAACGGGGTTATTAAGAGAGATAAAGTACCGCAACCTGAACTGCCGGTAGCTGAGCGGATAAAAACCTACGATGAGGTTGATCTGGTTCTCAGCCAGGAACTTATGCTGGTTGAGTCCGAACGTTGTCTGCGTTGTGGGACACTGTGCTATTCAACCGATGTCCAGAAGGTATCTGCAGCCAAAGCACCCGGTGCACGCAGTAAACTTGCAGAGCTGTTGACCGTATCGCCGATGTAGCGGTTTGGTTTCGAACCTGAATTTATCGAGGTCCGGGATCCCGACACTGAAGGGAACTCGACCAGGATTGTTGACTTCAACCAAAGGAAATTGCATTGAAAGGTAAACGAATCAAAGCCGAAATTCTGATCGGCATCGCATTGCTGTTAATTGTGTCCGGCGCTGCCGGGATGATGATGCACCCTGACAGAGAGGCGGACAGTGTTCTGCAAAACCGTTTTGGAGATGTGACCTGGAATCACGAGATCCATGCCCGGATGAAAGACATTTCGAACTGTACGACCTGCCATCATACTGAAAAACAGGGAGAAATGAACCCCAGGCCGTGCAGCGACTGCCATAAGCCGGGAGCAGACAGGGCCGATATCTTAACGGCAGATCTGTTTCTACCGAAAGAGCTGGTCAAATACGAAGGCGAAAATGGTCCACCTGCCAGGCAGAGTTCACACAGCTCCTGTGTTGGCTGTCATGAGGCGATGAAACAGGGACCGACTGAATGTCGTGACTGCCATGGTCAGACATTTACCGGTAGTTTTGGTCAGGTACAGTGGGACCATACGACCCACGCTCGCCGCCTGGATATGAACGACACGCCGGGGTTGGATGACAATTGTATCTCTTGTCACCACAAGGACAGTGAGGCCAAAACAGATGGAGAGTTCAGGCCCTGCAGTACCTGCCATGAACCTGCCGCCCAGAAGTCTCTGCCGATTGCCACCGGTATTAAAAAGCATGAAAAAGCAAAACATGGTGAGTGCCAGAGCTGCCACGTGGAGTTTAATCCTGAAGACAAGAATCAGGTCTGTACCGATTGTCACAAAGGGATGATGGTGGATAAGGAGAAAACGCGGCCCAGCCTGGAACAGGCGGTCCATGACTCCTGCAGCAGCTGCCACAATAACGAATACAAGGAGTTGCAACCTTCCATGCCGGCGAAATGTACCGATTGCCATAAACCGGATCCGTCATTTATTCAACTGTCGGAAAAGGAGGCTATTGTCTGGGACCATAAACGTCATGCCGAATACAGCAATGATGAAACAACCTGTGTGACCTGCCATCACCAGGACCTGGAAGATGGACCCAAACTCGCTTGTGACAGCTGCCATGGCAGTGGTAACTACCGGAACCCCTCATATGAAGCGGCCCTGGAGAAACAATGTGTCGACTGCCATAAAGAGAAGCGAGTGGGACTGACCTCCTGGGATAGCCTGAAATCGGATCGACATAAGATCCCCGGATACCTGAAAGTTGAAGATGAGAACGGAATGTTCTGGTGGGACCACCGGTTTCATGCAGTGGACATATCACTGACCTGCCAGAACTGTCATCACAATACGATTCAAGAGGATGGTGAGTATGCGACCGCCCTGCATGTTGGCAAAGACTGGTCTGATGCCAACGGTGGTATCCAGAGTTGCACCAACTGCCATGGGCCAGATGGACCGGTCAAGGGCAGTGTCGCCGAATACACTGAAGCCAAGAGTTCAGATAAGGCTGTGGAAAAGGTGTGTACAAAATGCCATCAGGAACTTAAAGCAGGACCCCAGGAATGGGCGGAGTTTTTTGTCACGCAACCATACATAAAGGGTCGGCTTAAAAATTAGTCAAGTGTTTCCCATTAATGTTAAGGAAACACGTTGCTTGCGCCTTCTGTTTGCCAATAGATTTGGGGAGCTTATTTTTAAACGATCCCTAGGCCGTAAAATCACTGTTATCAAGAGGAATATAGAAAGATGAGTGGTGTGCAGAACAATGATCCATCAAAAATGAAAGGCATGCTCACCGATGTCACAAAATGCATCGGTTGCGAACGGTGTGTAGAAGCGTGCGTGCGAAAAAACAAACTGCCCCGGGACTTCCTGGCGCACTTTACAGGCAAGGACGGTCTCTCCGGAAACCGGTTTACCTCTATTGTCAAAACCCCTGGTCCGGTGAAGGGAAAACCCAGGTCTGTGCGGAGACACTGCATGCACTGCCTGGAGCCGGCGTGCGCTGCAGCCTGCCTGGTGGGAGCATTCACTAAGTCAGCAGATGGTGCGGTTGTCTATGATGATTCCAAATGCATCGGCTGTCGTTACTGTATGTTGGCGTGTGCTTTCTCCATTCCACGCTATCAATACGACAAACCCCTGCCCTACATTCGGAAATGTCGCATGGATGAGCGTTGCCGAGTAAAAGGCGGACTGACAGCCTGTACCTCGGCCTGCCCCACTGGAGCGACCATATTCGGTCCAAGGGAGGAGTTGATTAAGGAAGCCAGGCGACGAATCGCAGCTGAACCCGGCAAATATATTGACCATATTTTCGGCGAAACAGAGTTTGGCGGAACATCAGGGCTTTATATTTCAGATGTGCCCATTGACGATGTCATCAAAATGCCAAGTAAAGATAAATTTAAAAAATGGCGCGTCTCACGCCTCGAAACAGAATCAATCCCGTCCATGATAGAACCGTGGGTGTGGGTGACCCCGGCCCAGTTTGTCGCAGTTTCTGCCGGCCTGGCCGGTGTGTGGGCGATTAAACGTCGGAACAAGCTGATGAATCCGCCGCCGGACGAGTCAGATGAACATGCAACAGAAGACAACTCAAAAGGGGGCAACCATGATGCATAACAGAAGTGCCTTGACGTGGCTTAAAGATGGGTTGTGGGCCCTGTTTCTCGCAGGAATGGTAGTGGGTGTCGGCCGCTTTGTTTTTGGATTGGGAGCTGCTACTAACATGATGGATCTGCTACCCTGGGGATTCTGGAAAGTATTTAATATGGTCGCTGGCGCCGCCCTGGCAACCAGTGGCTTTGTGGTAGCGGCCATTATTTACATTTTCCAGCTGGATAAGTTTCGCCCTGTGGCGCGGTTCTCCATTCTGGTCGGATTTCTGGGGTATGGAACCAGTTTGATGGCCCTGCTGTTCGATATAGGATTGCCCCATCGAGGCTGGCATCCGTTCTTCATGTGGAATCCGCACTCCTTTCTCTTTGAAGTATTCTGGTGTGTGTCGATCTACTGGAGTATTACGGCCTTTGAACTGTTGCCGATCATCACCGAGCGGTTTCCCTTTCCGAAGGTGACCCATTTCATCCATGAAATCATGCTGCCCTTCGTCATTCTGGGGGTTACGCTCTCAACGATGCATCACAGTTCTCTGGGATCGCTCTTCATGTTGTCCCCCACACGCCTCTACCCGTTGTGGTACAGCTTGTGGATTCCACCGGAATTCTTCATTTCAGCCATGGGAGCCGGTCTGTCGGTGATCACGTTGCTGATGATGGGGATCTCAAAGCTTTACAAGCGCAAGCGGAATATGGGTGTGTTGACGGCTTTGGTGAAAGGGTCAGCGGCCTTTCTGGCTTTGTACCTGATCATTAAGGTGGCGGACTTTACCGTCAATGAGAAATGGAATTTTGTCTTCGGACCTGACATCACGTGGGAAACATACCTCTTCTGGGTGGAAATCAGTCTGCAGGCCATAATCCCGATCGTTGTTTTTGTGACTCCAGTCCTGCGCAACAGTAAATGGGGTTTACTGGCAGGAACCCTGTCAGCTGCGGCAGGTATTATCATGCACCGCTTGAATACCGGGATCGTCGGTTACTTTCGGACTGCAGAAACGATATATATCCCCAATATCAGTGAGCTGCTGCTGAGCTTCGGTATTCTGGCCGGTGCTGGACTGCTGTTTCTGCTGTTGGTAGAACGCTTTTATGTATTTGATGAGCCAGAGGAGCACGCCGACGGACATGGAAGTGATGCGACCATCTGGACCCGTGAAGAAGCGCTGGCTGTGTTTGCCGGACCTCGTGCCAAACGGATGCTTTTGATTGCGCTGGTGGTGATTCCCCTGAGCATCGGGCTCTTGAGGGATCAGGCGACTGGCCCCTTCAAACCGATTTCACAACCAATTGCCAACAGTGTGATTGGGGTGGACGTCATGCGCACGACCCTGCGGATTGATGGTAATCGCAATGGAGAGTATGTCGACTTCACCCATGATAAACATCAGCTGGCCTTAATGAAGGATCAATCCCTTAAAAAAGAGGAAACCTGCCAGGAGTGTCACCATTTGAATCTACCCCAGGACAATAACACGAACTGCCGCAGCTGTCATGCGGACCTGGACTTGGATACCGGCATGTTTAAACCGGAAAACCATAAAGGTCGGTTTGAATCTGCTGCTGCCTTTGAGCAGTTCATGGAATTGGACCTGACGGACGGTCAGAAAAATCTGGAAGCCTGTCAGAATTGTCACAAGGACAATATGCGTGGTTTGACGACCTATGCTGATAAAGGTTTCAGCCACATGGCCCCGGGATTCAAGGATGCCATGCACGGCTCATGTCAGACGTGTCATCGCCAGCGAGAAACGGATCCGACCAATCCCGTCAGCGACGGCAATTGTCTGTTTTGCCACAAAACGGAAAACTTCCCGGCAATGGAAGTTGCCCGTCAGTAGCAGCCTGTCTGGAAGCCGATTAGACTGCTATTCGGCTTCCCCATTATCCCACTAATTTTCTCATATCTTCTCACGGCAACCGTTTTTGAAAACGGATAACGCCACAAATGGAAACGATCGTGTTTATTACGGGTTGGAGCTGGTTTTCCGTATCTTAAAATCAGATTTTTCTTTAAACTGTCAAATCAAATGTTAAAATTTAAAGGAAAAAATGTCTCACCCAAAAAAAACAAATGTCGCTCAAGTCTCAGTCATAAAAAAGGTGTCCCATGTTAGTTTATTCGCTACATCTTTGGTATCGGAGGGATATCTAAAGGAAGGACATAAAGTACTTTCTTTGGCGTCGGGGATAGGAATTGACGAGGCTTATTTTGCAGAGCAAGCCAAGGCCGATGTGCTGGGAACTGATATTGAGGATGAGCTGCTGAGTGAGGCCAAGATCAAAGAAGGACCCCGCTTGCGGTACATGATTGTGGATGTAACCAAACCGTTTGAATTTTCTCAAAGCTTTGACGTTGTTTATGCCAGAAACCTTCTACACTATTTTAACGGTATTGAGCAACAACGAGTAGTTGAAAGCATTCGGGACGTTTTGTTGCCGGGTGGTTATTTTTTTTTCCAGCTTAAATCTAAAGATGACTATTTGTATACCAACCCGGACATTAAAAAAATACAACAGTCGGACGGATTAACCTTTTTCCCGGATGTGGGATTTAGCCGCAATCATCTGAGTCAAGAGGAAGTGCGGAGATTATTGCGCAAGAACGGTTTCGGAATTTTAAGATTGGAGACCAGTCAAGAGACTCTGTACAACGATACTCATCCTTCCAACCTTATTTCAGTAATTGCCCAAAAAGGAGAGTTATAACCAGCAAAAACCTAACCGGACATTGCTGAAAAAGACCGGACATTTTGCTGACAGAATGCCAAGTCAACGTGTTTCCTTTACATCAATGGGAAACACTTGAGCAACGTGTTGCTTTAACACCATCAACGCGATTCCTTGACGTTAATGGGAATCACTTGAATGAGAAACACTCGAGTAATTTTTGAGCCGGCCCTAAGTAATCAATTCCCTTTTACGCACCTGGAAGAGCCTTATCTTTACTGTTGTGACATCTCCGACTCAAAGGCTGCCTTGGCTGCCTCCTGTTCCTGGGACGGCGTGTCCCTGTCACGCCACAATGGGACCATTGAAAAACCCGAATAGTCACTATTACAAAAGTAGAAAAAAGGGAGAACAAGACGATTGGAGAACTAATTAGGAGAATCGAAATAAAATATGAATGGAAAAGGGCTTTTGCCAGAAATTCTGGCCGACGACCTGGGCTTCACCGATACTCAGCCCTACGGCAGTGAGATCCCAACCCCCAATACCTACGAATGGCTGGCTCGGCTCTGGAATCTCAGGATCGATAAATGCCCCGCCGAGCAGGCCTGGACCTGGCCGGAAGCAGACTACTTGGGACCCTCACTGGCGCGCATTGCTCGGGACTACCTGCCCTACCTGCACCAGAATGCGCTGGCAAACCAGGACGGGAAGAAAACCTTTGATTATCAGGCTGCAACCCTTGAAATTCGCAATACCGTCACTACCACCTACCGGGTCTGGCCGACCGCTTCCGACTGCCCCTGGCCGACCGCTTCCGACTGCCCCTGGCCGACCGCTTCCGACTGCCCCTGGCCCCAAAGCATCAAGTCCTTTTAAACAGTCACTGAAGATCAAGTTACTGGGGCAACCGCGAAACTGAGAGGTTAGGGACGCCTTTGGAGAGGTTAGGAACAATATAGAATGTCCCTCTATTTTCTAAAGTAGTCTCTGTTTGACAAACCGGTAAAAGTATTACTATTATAGACTAAAGTAATAATTTATTGGAGGTTCAAATGAAATCATATGCAATTACTCCTAAAGGTCAGGTCACAATCCCTGTATCTCTGCGAGAAGAACTAAAGCTGAAGCCTGGTGATAAAGTTATTTATGAAAAATCATCAGGGGGGATCCTGCTCAAACCAGCTAAAAAAAACATGTTGGATGATTTCGGTTTCATGAAAAATATCGATTCTCAGAAAGCCAATATAAATGACATCCGAAAGGCAGTTAGAAATAAAATTGCCAGAAAAAGGTCTTAGAATGATGAAGATCTTTTTCGATACAAATTTTCTTCTACGATATTATCTGAACGATGTTCCTGCTCAAGCAGAAAAAGCAAAATCATTGGTTGAGGCAGCAATCAATGGTGATCTTGAGCTGATCACCGATTTGGTTGTAATTTGCGAAATGGTTTGGGTCATGGATTCATTTTACGAGCTTGATCGAAGGAGAATCGTCGAAAAAATTAGCAATCTTTACCAGACTCCCGGTATAAAAGTTATCAATGGGGATGTCCTTCCAGATGCTCTTGCTTCGTACCTTGAGAAAAATGTGGACTTTACGGATGCCGTGATCGGAACGAGTGCAATCAGTAACAACATAAAGTACATAGCCTCATTTGATAAAAAACACATGAATCGTTGGATGGATTCCGGGTTGGAGAGAATAGAATCAACCGAAGATCTGAAACACTAAACATCAAGCCCATAAAAACGGTTTTCCAATAAGTCCAACTGACTACCAACCCTCCCCGCAACTCCTTGCAAACATTGACCTGGGGATTTCTCCACCATCGGACTGGGGATTTCCAGCGGACTTCTGCCATGCCTTTCAGCATTGGTGCTTCTTCTCGCAGCGGTGTCATTTCAACGGGTAGGATTCGGTATTATTCTGGTTACCGCTTTCAGCATCGGCATGACCGCTGTTTTGATGGCGGTGGGTCTGCTTTTGGTTAAGGGAAGCCGACTGATCAGCGGAACAACTCAGGCGGCCAAACTTAGCAGGTACTTGCCGATTGCAAGCGCCTTGATAATTTTGTGCCTTGACCCGATTCTCACTTTTGATTCTAATGTGAATATAAGTGGGTGAAGATCCGGTCTGTCTTGTCATATTTTATGATTTTTTCAATTTCGGTCAGAAATGGGTTGATTATTGTGACTCCATCCAGAACTTGCTCATGTTTTCAGAATGCAATCATTCTCATGTCGTTTAAACATCTCGGAAACGCGGTTTATTGAGTTCAGTGAGAATCACTTGAGTGTGGATTGAAGGAAACCATTAGTTTGGGAAATTGATGACCAGCCAGTTAAAAAGGAAATTATCGGCAATCTTCTTTCCATAGATAATGCTCTGAATTTTAAGGGAGCGCGTATTGATGTTATCCCGCTTGAAGATGGCCCTAAACACTGATGACTTTGTTGTATGGACTTCAAAGGAAAACATGGGTTATTTTTATAGTTTTCTGCGGTAGGCTATTTGAACCAGCGTTTCGCTGACCTCTCTTTCCCAGCCCAGTTGAGATCTGGCCGGTCGATCACTATTCACTTTGATGAGTTCTGCCAGGAGTAGCTGTTTATCACCTATTCCGATGCGATAGGCCAGCGTATAAGCAGAACCTTTTTCAGAATTGTCGTCATTTGCATAATTATGATCATGATCGATAATATCGAATTGTTCATATCGAATAGTCACAATTTGTGAGCTAATGGATTTGCTGAGCAGTAGAAACCAGCTGGTATAGTCCGCATAAACGCCATACAGTTCATCAAACATCAACGTATCGCCAGTCAGATATTGACTGACCAGGGTTAATTCCCACGGCAACCAGGTTTCGAGACCCACTCCTTGAAACCTGGTGCGCCAGGCATACTGTCTGCCATCAAATTCTTTTATATCCGCAAAATTGTCATAACGCAGAATCCGCACCCGGCCATATTCAGGGCTTTCGAATTCAAGTGCAGCGTATCCACCGAGCCGACCATCAAGTTCATGAAAAGGCTCAACCCAGCGGACCTGATTTTCAAATATCCCTCCCTCTTCAATGGCCGGTAAGGCAGCTAAAGGCAGTCGATCAGTTAATCCTGTTTCCCGATCATGCAGCGCCCAACCTCTCCAGACAAGCAGGCTTCCTGCGGGATCATTGGCTCCGAATGCAGATGCCCAGAAACGCCAGATTGAATTCTCCCCGTGAAGTGTCAGACGGGTTTCAAGGCCGAGAGTCCGAATCTCCTCCCCGATCCAGGTATTAATAGCTGAGTTGGAAAGGGTATAGGTGTTCGTCCAGGCCAGACCTTCATTTTCATAGGAAACAGGGGGGAAAAAGGCACCTGCTCGGACCTCAAGCCACAAAGAAGAAGTCGAGACCGGCTTGAAGGACACAAAACCTTCCACCATGTCGATGGACTGTTTTTGTTCCGGATCTGATTTCAGATGGACATAGGCTGACCACGACCAATCTATTTCTGTTCTGAGAATTACAGAGGCTTCAGCAAGATTCAAACTGGTCTGCTGTTCCTGTAAATTTTGACTCAGCTCACCACCATAAAGCGTCTTTCCAAGTCCCCCATCAAGCCACCCCGGAGTTTTATCAGTTTGAACCAAACGTCCGTCCAGAAGACCATCCCAATGAAAATCTGAATTACTGTCTGCTGCTTGAAGACCACCTACCTGAAACAATCCAACCAGAAGAAGCAAATATAGATTTTTCATCTGCTATTTACCAAAAAAGGATTAGAGAACCAATCATCTGAATCAGTAGAAGTGATCACTGCGATGTTATGTATACCCTGCAATGAAGTCTGTTTTGTTCGGTATCACAGTTGTTTATACACATTCTTCTGTTGCTTTGTCATCTCATTCAATCCCCAGCGAGATGATCGCACCCAATCAAGCAGATCCTTTGAAGTCAATGGTTTAGAGAACAAATAGCCCTGTCCCATATCGCACCCAAAGTTCTGCAGCAACTCTAATGATTCTTGATCTTCTATACCCTCAGCGATGACTTTCAGCCCCAGGTTATGCCCCATCTCGATGGTTGAACGCACAATAATCTCATCTTCCCGATTCCTGGACAAATCGGTGACAAATGATTTGTCGATTTTTAATTCATCGATAGGCAATTGCTTTATGTAAGCCATGGAAGAATATCCGGTTCCAAAATCGTCGATTGACAGTGAAAATCCCTTATCGTGCAACCCATGTAGGACGCTGAGTGAAAACTCGGGATCTTCCATCACGGCACTTTCTGTTATTTCCAGAACCAGACAATCAACATCTAATCCCTGTTCGGACAGCAGTCTCTCGAGCTCGCCAGGTAAATGTCGGTTCAAAAGATCACGAACCGACAGATTAACAGCGATTTTCAGAGGGAATCCTGATTTCTGCCAGCTGGCACATCTTTCGATGGCTGTCTTAAGTACATACTCAGTCAATTTCTGGATCGTTCCAGTTTGTTCTGCCTGGGGAATAAAATCATCGGGAGACATAAAACCATATTGTGGATGATTCCAACGGATCAACGCTTCCACATGAGATATTTGTGAACTCTGCAGGTTGATTTTTGGTTGGAAATACAGCTCTAACTCACCTTTTCCGATCCCCTCTCGCAATTCCCCCATCAATGAAAGTAATTC
>Ga0233429_1001911_pt1 | contig 23070 bp, 34 predicted proteins | sample SI_118_April2016_3_FD_179879 | JGI IMG/M metagenome (GOLD analysis project Ga0233429, IMG submission 179879) | Seawater microbial communities from Saanich Inlet, British Columbia, Canada - SI_118_April2016_135_MG | ecosystem: Environmental > Aquatic > Marine > Inlet | place: Canada: British... | reverse complement strand
CCGCTGTTCAGAGTTGTTATATTAAGACGTTACAAATGGAGCAACGTGGTTCTGCTCAATACTGTAACTCAGTAACAATTAAAAGAGATGGTAGAGTAGTTTGGTTTAAGAATTACTTTCGTTAATTATTTGGTCGGCCGAATATATAGAAGCTTATTCTTAACTTCGTTCAACATATCTTTTTGATTATCTAGATTGACTTGGATTTCTTTGATGCCCACCAAGAGCTCTTGGTGGTAGACCGGCCAAGCTGATCTAAATTCAGAATTATCAGCAACTTCAGATTTAAGGTTATTCATGTTGGTGGTGATCTTAGATGCCCACCAAACAGAAGTCATAATTTGAGTGAACATAGCACCTAAGACTATTACAGCCGATTTTTTCAACCACTTAGGTAGTTGTGGTTCTCTATGTTGTATCGCATTAATATCCGAACGCATTAATGCGATCTCTGTCTCTAACGAGGCTACTTTTTCTTTCATATTATTTCCTTTTTATTTTTAATACAACTAATTTAATATACTCTGCGTATAGTAAACCACCAATAATAATAAACAATAATATAAAAAAATAACATAGTCATCAGTTTATCTGTATGCCCATATCATTATAATCTTCTTTTAGCCATTCAAGCTCTAATTCTCTATCTTTAGCGTATAAATCTTCAATATCACCTAAGACTTGTTTCTGTTCATCAATTTTGCCCGCGGTATCATTGATGATGACGTTTTTATGATCTGCCATCGCGCAATGATATATTTCATGTCCCATAATAGCCATTGCTTCTCGATCATCCCAAATCGATGCTGGAATAATATGAACGAAGCATACATCTTCTACATCAGACATAACAGCAAAGCCACGGATGCCTGTACCTTCCTCTAATGTAATACCATTCGCTTTTTCGAATGCTTCGGTTAATCTCTGTCTATTAGTATATGTAATTAACTTAACAATAAAGTTGTTACGGCCAATTTCGACTATATCATTATCGCCATACTTGGCTAAGTCAAAGTCATCTAACGCTTCTACTTGTGAATATATCACAGCTAAAACCAACCATATCATGAACGCAGTTAAGAATGATTGAAAGTGTCTCATTATATTATTTATACTATTTCTTCAGACAAGCGCCGATGATATTTTTAAATCCATGAATACCACCCGCGAGGATGAACTTAACTGTTAGGAATACAAAGTAACCGGCCGCACCAGCACCGGCGATGGGAAACCAACCTCGCTTACGATTGATAGGAAGTCCATTATTTGATCTCGTCGATATGCTTAAATACATAGTCGGTCGACACGTTACGTGCTTCTAGAAGTGCTTCTTTGACTTCTTGCTTTGAACCACCGAAGTATGCAACTGCATGACCTTCGCTAATCATTTGTTCGTTTACAGAACATTCAAACTCGGGAATATATAACTCACCTAGAACACGACCAAACTTACCAGTACCGTGTGAACGAACGATAAACTTATTATCATTACCTTCCAGCATAGCAACAAGTCTATGCTTTGCACCTTTACCATATCTCTTTTCAGTTAAGTCCCGTGTACGAGATTCAGGTGTGTTTATACCCATGAAGCGAATTCGTTTAGTGGTCCATACATCAAAGCCTAAGTCAATATAAGCATCTAGTGTGTCACCATCTACAATACGTTTTACTTTACAATTATAATCAAACATTATTTTCCTTTATGTGATCTATAATTCGTCGAAATAACGTTTCGCCATTTCTAATTTTGAATATGTTTGTGGACCACTACCATGGCCTGATGGACGCAGTTTGCCCTTATTTATCATAAGAAACTTTTTATATGAAAGATGAGTACCTACTCTAATAATAGTATATTTACCTGATGTCCACTCTGCTTCAGGTGTGTATGCTTTTAGATTAATAAGTTTCATATTCTTTTTAGAAACTCCCTTGGACTTTTTCCACTTCAATTCACTTTTATAAGCTGGGAGGGAACTGTACCCTCTTACTGCTTCAGTGATAAATTCGTTAAACTTTTTCATTATCTTCTTTCCATATTAACCACCTCTACGCCAAGACCCAGGCTTATACCCAAATAGCTTTTCAATACGTTTCATTTGTTTATCCATTTCAGCAAATACAGCTTTATCTTTAGCCTCATCACCATAAAATGCATTAGCTAAACTATGCATCAACTCGTCTTGAGCGACCTCTTTAATTTCTTTCTTAGATTTGCCTTTGGCTTCTCTTAATTCTTTAAAATTAATCATCCCATTCTCTCCTTTGTCTTAATGTATTAACGTCTTTTAATTCAAGGTGTTGCTTATTCATAAGTGCTTTCGCACTTGTCACTTTAGCTCTACTCACCTATTTAACTTCTTTCCATATAAGATTGTTCTTACGATGGCCTTTCCAAGCAGCGAACCCACCAATGACTAATGCATAGTAAGCAAGGTAATTAATAAACCTAAAACCATTAACATTAATATTGATATCTCTAAAGATTTTATCTGCTTCATTTTGAGTAGAAACTGATTTTGATTTCTTCTTACCTTTTTGTAATAGGATAGTGTACTTGTACATGAAGTCATGAACGAGGCCACCGATTAATAATACGCCCATTGGACTTAACCAAGAGCGTAAGAACTTAGGTACCGATGCTCCATCAAATACAAAGCCTTTAGGAATAACATATGCAACACCATCGATCTTAAAATGAAAGTCTTTAGTAATTCTCCAAGTGCGAGTAACCATAATCCATGTATATACCGCACCCCAAAAGCCTTTGCCTTTAGTGGGGATTCCAATAGGTTCCATGTTTGGCATACCCGTTTGAGTAAATGTAATGCTTGTATCAACACTTTTATCAAAGTAATTTACAGCACCCGCCATAATAATAATAACACCCACTAATGTGAACTGCCAATAATCGATTAATAATTCCATTCTATTTTCCTTTTGCCATTGATGCGCCGAAGTACATTTCCACAATAAGCGAAGTCCAAGCAAACACTTCATCGTATTTAATAAGACCTCTTACCATCTCATACTCAATAACATCTGGCGTTATTTGAAACCCAAGAAAACTAAAGCCCTCTTGAACAATTGGAATTGCTGTAGGAATATCCATGAATAGTGGGGCCATTACATATATTACTATTAAGAATAGCATTACCCAAATGATGAGGCGTCTGTTAAGAGCCGCCATTGGAGATTCTTTTTCTGCAGCAGATCTTGCTGAATCAATTGATTTCTCTCTTGCCATCAGAACTTTCATTTGAAGTTTCTGTGTTTCTTGTTTAGCTTGGAAATTTAATGCTGTAAGCTTAGCAAAGAAACCTAGTGCAATTGGTAGTATACTGGTTAATAAAGTAATCATTTGTATCTCCTATTATATTAATATATTTATACATTCAAGGTGTTTACAAATAGTGATATTTATGTTATAATAATAATATAAATAAGAACAATGTGCAATAAATGTGCGTTAGTAAGAACAACCGGGACGTTGTGAAACTATTTTAAAACAATAAGAGGTAAGAAATATGTTAGATAAAATCAATGTTTGGATTAAAGCAGGTACAGAAACTGGTGTAGCACTAATTGCATTTGCAATCGTATTACAGGTTATTTTCGGTGGAACGGTTCCATTTGTAGGTGGTGACATCATCGCTACAATTACTGGTATCGTATCACAACTTGGTGCTCAAGGCTTAGTAGGCTTAGTAGCAGCGGCAGTACTATATAAGTTATTTAATAAGTAATAGCTCAAAGTTTAGTAGAACTTAAAACTGCGAACCACTTCATAATGGGAGATAAGGATTGGCTAAAGTCGATCGAGTGCTCCCCCTAATTAATATGACACCCCGCCTCTTTACAATGCGTAATATGGGTGTCTTTTAGCATATGTATCATTTCCGATAAATATAATAAATAATGTATCATTTCCGATAAATATGTTCATCTATTGTTTACAATGCTGTATAAATATGTTATAATATAATTATATTTGAAATAATTCAGATATGTATAATGATAAGGATAAGATGAAAAAACTATACGACTTATGGGTAATGTATTGCCCTCTACCAAAATTACTCGGACTTGATAAGAAGGCCGGTCAACCAATTGCTGTGAAGACAGTGGTAAAAAAGACCAAGAAAACTACTAAAAAATCGGTAGAACAATTGGCTCCATATAAACTCAAGCGAATTAATAAGACTAAACTTACTGATTTGGCAAGCGGATATGGATTAGTAATCGATGAGAAAATGACTAAAAATCAAATCATCGACACAATTTTAGAATTTTATAACGGAGAAAAATAAAATGAATAAGAACTTAATCGCAGCAATCGCTGCTTTAACTACAACTGCCTCAATCGCATCAGTGTCTATTACTGGTGACTATGAAGGTATTGCACAAGACGGTAACCCAGGCGCTGCATCATACACACAAGACCTAGACCTTAAAATGGTTGGTAGTAATGGTGATACATCGGTAACTATCTTAATGGAAAACTTAACGGGTGGTTCAACAGTAACCGCCAATCAAGTATTTATTGAATCAGGCCTTGAAAGTTTATCATTTAAAGGTGGTAAATACAAGAACCAAAATGGTTCTGGCTTAATGCAGAAAGGTGGAGATGTGACTAATCAATTTGAAGTATCAACTTCAGTTGCTGGTGCTGCTCTAACGGTAGGTCAAGCATCTGGTGATGGTAACGCTACAGTTGATGCAGGTCTCGAAATTGCTGGTTTAGATGTTAATGTACAAAATGTATCTAACACTGATCGTTTCATCACCATTGTTGCTGACTTCTTTGGCTTCGGTACTACTACTGAATACCAAAAGACATCCATTGGTACTAATGTAGCGATTTCAGCTGATGCTTCTGTATCAATTACTGAAGGTACTTCTGTTGCAGTAACTGGTGTTTATATGGATATTGAAGACACTGCAGGTGTTACTCAAGATGACGGTATTCTTGATGATGTTTCAGACGCTACTACAGATTCAACTATTAAAGGTGCTGTGGCTTCATTGAATACTACACTGGGTACTGTTACTGGTAAAGCTTTTGATAAGAATGATAAGATGACTTACGTAGGTGAGTTAAGTCGTGGTATCTGGACATTTGGTCACTCTAAGACTGAAAATGTCGATGGTATAACAACTGCCGAGATTAATGTAAGTTTCTAAGAAAACTCCATTAATTAATAAGAAGGTGCTTAATTGCACCTTTTTTTTACGAAGGGATGTTTACAATTCAATATAAATATGTTATAATAGTAATAAAGGTAAATATTTATGGAAGTAAATTTTGGAACAAAGGAGTGTCCAGTTTGGAGATTCATACATCATCTTATGAAAAATAGTAAGATGGAGACTAGAAAAAGACTTTGAGTAAAAAGAGGGCTAAGGCCAAAAAAAGACGTAAGGAAAGAAAAGAATTACGTGCAGTTCTTACTCATGCCGCTATTGCGGACGGGTTAAAAACCAAGTCTATAAAGAAAGGTTTAGAAGTAGAAGTAGAATAAATAATGAACGATAGGTTGCTACGGGACCTATCATAACTTGCTTAATAAGGAGAATATATGAGTATAATTGGAATCGATTTAGGTACTACTAACTCTTGCGTATCAATATTAGAAAATGGTGCAGTCAAGATTATTGAAAATAGTGAGGGTGCTAGAACGACCCCATCAATCGTCGGCTACGGCGAAGAGATCAGTGTCGGCGCCACCGCCAAGAGGTCGAGTGTAACATCCCCAGAATCAACAATTTATGCAATCAAGCGATTGATTGGTAGAAAGTTTGAAGATGAAGCGGTGCAGAAAGATATTAAATTAGTCCCCTATAAAATTGTTAAAGCCGACAATGGTGATGCTTGGGTTGAAGTTAAGGGAGAGAAACTATCACCACAGGAGATTTCAGCCAAAATCTTAACTAAAATGAAGAAGACTGCTGAGGATTACCTCGGTGAAAAGGTTACCGATGCTGTTGTAACGGTCCCGGCATACTTTAATGATTCTCAACGACAGGCTACAAAGGATGCAGGTAAAATTGCAGGTCTTAATATTGCCCGTATCATTAATGAGCCAACCGCCGCTGCATTAGCCTATGGTTTGGATAAAGGATCGAGGGATAGAACGGTGGCCGTATTTGACTTAGGTGGTGGGACATTCGATGTTTCTATCATTGAAATGAGCGATGTGGATGGTGAACACCACTTTGAAGTATTGGCAACCAATGGTGATACATTCCTCGGTGGCGAAGATTTCGATATATTAATCATGGACTACCTGGTGGAAGAATTTAAAAAAGAGATGGGCCTTGATTTAAGAAATGATAATATGGCACTGCAACGACTAAAGGATGCTTCAGAAAAAGCCAAGATTGAATTAAGTAGTAATACACAGACTGAAATTAATCTACCATACATCACAGCAGACGCATCTGGGCCTAAGCATCTTATAATTAAGATGACTAGAGCTAAGTTGGAGTCATTGGTTGGTGCTTTGGTTAAAAAGAGCGAAGGGCCATGTAAAACCGCTTTAAAGGATGCAGACTTAACCGAGGTTGATGATGTAATTCTTGTCGGTGGTTCTACTCGTATGCCATTCGTGCAGGAGACTGTTAAGAAGTTGTTTGGTAAGGAACCTAAGAAGGATGTTAACCCCGATGAAGCGGTTGCCATGGGTGCTGGCATTCAAGGCGGGGTGTTGAGTGGTGAAGTAAAAGATGTATTACTACTCGATGTCACCCCCTTAAGTCTTGGTATTGAAACCAATGGTGGTGTAATGACCAAGCTCATTGAGAAGAATACAACAATCCCAACCACGGGCACTCAAATCTTCTCAACGGCTACTGACAATCAATCCTCTGTAACTGTTCATGTATTGCAGGGAGAACGTGAAGTTGCTTCTGGTAATAAATCTCTAGGTCAATTTAATCTTGACGGTATTCCGAATGCACCTAAGGGTCAACCACAGATTGAGGTAAGTCTTGATCTTGATGCGAACGGTATTCTAAATGTTACTGCCAAGGATAATAATACCGGTGTGGAGCAATCGATTACCATTAAGTCTTCTTCTGGGTTAAGTGATGCTGAGGTTGAACAGATGGTACAAGACGCTAAGATACATGAAGCGGAGGATAGAAAATACACTGAACTAATAGCTGTACGTAATCAAGCAGATGCGCTGATTAATACAGCTGAAGATATGGATGACGACAATTTAAAACCTATCATCGAAGATCTTAAGGTGAGTATTAAAGGCGATGATAGAGAGAATATTCAGATGAAGATGGATGCTCTACAATCGATGATGCAACAACAACCTCAGGAAGAGGTGACTGAATCTAGTGATGATGTTATTGATGCAGAATTTGAAGAAGAGGTATAAATAATATAAACAGCGTAAACCGATAATTGGAGATATTCTGGACGCCGGGGCGGTACCGGCCGGTTCCACCAATGAGTGTATTGTTTCCCCCGATAGTACACTCATTAATGGGATCGAAATAGTGTTCGACAGGGTAATCAAAGTTTATTGGCGCTCGACAAAGACGATGTCGTAAAACAATCAACTCAAAATAACTGCTGAAAAGAAAGGTTATAGAGTAAGCAAGGCTATCTTTGCACCATTTTTTGGTGCTCAGACTGGTTTTGCCTCTACTCGCTTAGCGGCGTAAGCTACTACGGGGTTTTAGGCAGGTCTTCCTTGTTATCAAATAGGCCTCCAACAGATTTATTAAAGGCGTGAGTTATAATCATAGCCTTTAATGACATCCGAAATGATGTAAAACTATAATACAATCGAGGATGCTCTATGAGGTCCTCACTTTTAACTCGCTTAATAGGAGAAATATATGACAAACTTTCAAAGAGATCTATTCTTTGGATTTGATGATTTATTCGAATCATTAAACAACCCTACACAACAACAACCCTACCCACCATATAATGTGGTAAAGAAAGATGACAATCATTACTTGATTGAAATTGCAGTCGCTGGGTTCAAATCAGATGACATTACCCTAACTTTAGAAAAAGGGGTATTAATAGTCGAAGGTGGTAAAAAGTTGAAAGACACCACCACGGATTATGTACATAAAGGCATATCCGCTCGAGACTTTACACGTTCATTTACATTGGCTGAGACTATTAAAGTCGTTGGCGCAGATATTGTAGATGGTCTATTAATGATTGGGTTGGAGAACATTATTCCAGAAGAGGATAAACCAAGGACTATAAATCTTGGGGAATTTGCTCAGAAGGATAAGAAAATCCTTCTCGGATAAAATATAAAGGAGCTTCGGCTCCTTTTTTGTTTACAATTAACCTAAAATATGTTATAATATACTTATGATCAAAAAAATTAAACAGTGGCTCATACGCCTACTTAGTGGCAAAATAGATTATCAAACATTATATAATAAAGAAGTATTAAAAAGAAAGGGTGTTGAAGAGTGTTTATTCACGCTTAGATTTCAAATCAAGGCCTGTTTACGAGAAAGTAAATGCAATAAAGATTATAATGGAAAGGGACTATGAATCATAGTGAAGAGGAGTGTAAAATAAAATGCGACGCAATCAAAGAGGTACTAACACAGATTCAACAGAATGCTGGTATGGATAACAATTACACTATTAGGTTCATGGCCGAATCAGGCCTTGATCTTATTAGAGACTTAAAGGGCGAATTTAAAGATAAGTCCTAACAAGCTGGGATGAAGAATTAATTACATTATGAAGAGGTTAATATGAGTATAAACACACCGCAAGATCTTAAGAAGATTGATGCACTACTACAAGAAATTTCAAACATTAAGACTAAGATTGAAATTAATCAAGACACAATTAAAGATATTATTACAAGCATACATGAAGAGTATGCTATTGAAAAGAGTCTAATAAGAAAATTAGCGAAGGTCTATCACGTCCGCAACTTCATCGAAGAGGTCGCAGTACAGGATGAATTCATTGAAATGTATGAGTCTCTAACATCAATCAATAATAAATTGAATTAGCACTTTACTTTTACACCAAAATATGTTATAATATAACTATATGGTCGAAAAGGGGATTAATGGTTCATACAGATAATGATTATTTAGGTAGAATTGCTCAATATTGTAGAGATGAATTAAATATTGAGCATAATTTAGAAATTAATGTAGCCCTTACATGTCTTAAAGAAGATGGTGCACTGGGTTGGTGTTATGATCTACATGATAATGAAATTGACATTGAACTAGATAAATGGCAGGATGAAAAAAGTATGGGCATCACCCTCTGCCACGAAATGGTGCATGCCAAACAATTTGCGATGGGACTAAAACCAAATGAAGATGAAGCGGTTGGTCTTGAACAAATACTATATGATGGATTTATTAAATTATGATCGACCTACAATTAATTGAACTACCCGAACTTGAAGTTGTTACTAAAGAGAGTGGTAGAAAATATCAAACACCGGACAATAAATGGTACCCATCGGTAACCACAGTCATTGGTTGGGATAAGTCTAAATTAGATGATTGGCGCGAGCGCGTCGGTATAGAAGAAGCTCAACGTATCACTAAAGAGGCTGGCCGTAGAGGTACTGCAGTACATGATATGACGGAGCTTTATATCAAGCATGATTTCATGGATAAAAAGAATAAATTCTATAAATTATTCATGATGCTTAAATATAAACTAGATAATATAACAACCGTTGTTGGGATGGAGACACCTCTATATTCCGATACACTACAACTCGCAGGGCGTGTGGATTGCATTGGTGATTATAAAGGTAAGCGTTGTATTATTGATTTCAAGACAAGCACTAGAATGAAACGCGAGGAGTGGATTACAGACTATTGGTTGCAGTGTACAGCATACTCTATTATGTGGTATGAAAGAACTGGTGAAGTTATTAATGATCTTTTGATCTTAATGGTAGCCGAGGATGGTGAAGTTAAAGAGTTCCATTCGGAGAGAAAGAAATGGATGGGACCATTACAGGATAGAATATTGGAGTATAGAAATGTACAATAGAATAGGATTTACATGTTCAAGCTTTGATTTGCTTCACGCAGGTCATATAGCTATGTTGAAGGAAAGTAGTGAAAATTGTGATAGATTAATCGTCGGCTTGAATGTTAATCCATGCAAGGGTGGTAAATATCCAGTGCAGAGTGTTGTTGAAAGATATGTTCAACTAAGTGCAGTTAAATTTGTGGACGAGATTATTCCGTACAACTCTGAAAGTGAATTAATTGATTTAATGCAACTATATCATATTGATGTTAGATTCATTGGTGAAGATTATAGGGATAAATCATTTACTGGCGATAATTTAGATATGGAAGTATTCTATAATAAACGCGAGCATAGATTCTCATCTTCTGCTTTAAAGCAGCATGTTAAAGATGTATTAGATTCACCTGTTATGCAGGGGACGGTAGTAAAAGATAATGAAACATATATGATTGTAGATAATGTAGAACTAAATGGTCTTACAGTATCTACCACTATATTACACCCAGAAAAGAGCACCACCGGGCATAGTCATAAGGGCATAGAAGAGGTATATTACTTCATTAGTGGTAATGGTGATATGGTACTTGATGACAAAACTCTGCCGGTGGAGGGGCATAGCGTGATTACTATACCCGATGGAGTGTTTCATAGAGTAATAAATAATTCAAAAGAAGAAGATTTAAACTTCATCTGTACATTTAATGACAGAAGGAACCACTAGGAGATGATTATGTCGGCAAGAACACAGGCCTTTTCTGGAGAGATTCAGAAAATGGTAGACGAGGGACTTACATATTTAGAGGCTATTGCCGTCTATTGTGAGGATAATGATATTGAACCATGGACAATAAAGAAGTACATTGATGATATACTTAAAGAGAAGATTAGGGTATGTTGCGCCAAGAATAAATTGATTTGCGATGAGCTACCCCCTACATTAGTAGATGACTGAAGGTGATGCATTAAAAATATTTAAAAGCATAAGACTATACTTCACCAACAATTATAATTTAGAAAAATATGGTGTCACGGGTATAAACTTATCGGAGAGAGAATATCATAAATATAGATATTTCTCGCGCAAGGCGAAGAAGAGATTCAACACAAATGACTTTATAGAATACTGTCTATCAAATGTTCTTGGTAATGGTGACTTCGGCGATATTGTTAATATAGACCAGAATTCATTGATGATATACTTTGATTGGAAGAAACGCAATAGTAGGTTTACAAATGAGTTCAAATGTGATATAATGGCTATAAGGGACGAATTTTTGTTACCACAAAATTTAGTCTTCAATGATTTATTTAAGACCAAGGGTAGTCATCCTTTAATACTTAAAATGCTACTCGGTGGTGATATACACCAGGAAACATTCATAGGTATAAATGAAGTGGTGGGCTTTTATAAACATTTGGATGATGTACTAGATGATGATTATATTTGGAATGAGACTAGGGATAGGTTGTTGAAATATAGGAATTTTTTGAAAATTGATAAAAATAAAATAAAGGAAATAATGAAAAATGTTTATATTACATAATGACAACGAAACGGAACTCACCTGTGATGAGATAAAAAGATTAGATAAAGTTGCGTATAGACCAGAAAAAGGGGAGAATACACTCGTAACTTGGTTTAATATCAATGGTGTTATATTCGAAAGATCGTTTGCATACACCGATTGTGTATTAGCCAAAAATGACTTTGAAAGTCTTAAAACTCTTGCTCTATCTTTTGAAAAAGAATTAAAACTACTAAATGAGGAATGTGATGTCTAAACTTATGCCAGGTAAAATGGAACTCAATGAAGATCCAATTATTAATAATATATATGATGACGACAATATGGTCAATCACCCATCATACTATCAGGGCGAAAGCATTGAAGTTATCGACATTATCGAAGAATTCAATTTAGGTTTTTCTCTCGGTAATGCCATTAAGTATATTCTAAGAGCCGATTATAAAGAGGATGATATTCAAGATTTAAACAAAGCCTTATGGTACTTGGAAAGAGAATTAAAATATAGAACGGAATAGTGTTTACAATTCACTATAAATGTGTTATAATATAACTAAAGTGAACGGAAACACTATAAAGTCCGAAAATTAAAATATAACAGGAGAAGTAATATGTCGAATACAGCATTCGCAAAGATGAAAAAGAAACGCAACAATGTTGCAGATTTAACCGCTAAGTTAGAAACGGCGGGTGGTAAGAAAAAAGATTACGGCGATGACCGTATGTGGTACCCAGCGGTTGAGAAGTCAGGCAATGGATACGCGGTGATAAGATTCCTTCCACCTTCAGAAAATAATGATGTACCTTTTGTAAAGGTATTCTCTCATGGATTTCAAGGTGCCGGTGGTTGGTATATTGATGAATGTCCAACAACGGTAGAACAAGAATGTCCGGTCTGTAAAATGAACCAAGCCTTGGTATCAAGTCATGGCAATTGGGACGCTACACCAGATAAAGATAAAACACTTGTTCGTACACGTAAACGCAGAGAAGGATATGTCTCAAATGTGTTAATCATGGAAGACCCTCAGAACCCAGAAAATGAAGGCAAAGTAATGCTATTCAAATATGGTAAGAAGATCTTTGATAAACTAATCGATGCATTAAGTCCAGAGTTTAAAGACGATGAACCATTAAATCCATTCGATTACTGGGAAGGCGCAGACTTTAAGATTAAAATTCGTAAAGTTGAAGGCTACCGTAACTATGATCGAAGTGAATTTGATGCACCGACTGAACTACTTGGTGGCGATGATGACAAGTTAAGTGCTTTATATGAATCTCAATATGATTTACGTGAATTCGTAAACCCAGAGAATTTCAAACCATTTGCATTCTATGAGTCTAAATTGAATCGTGTTATGGGTAAGACTCAGGTTAAACCTAGTGCTGATTCTGGGGATGATTCTCCAGTAGAAACTATTAAACCTAAAGTTGATACTACATCAGATGATGCTAGTGAAGGCGAGGGTGATGATATGTTAAATTACTTTGAAAAATTGGCTAATGAGTAAACGAAAGTAAAATCCACACCCCCCTCTGGGTTTTCACCTCGCTTCGGCGGGGTTTTTTTATCGTTTAAAAATCAACGGCAGGATTTGCGTTGATTGGTGTAGTACTAAGTCCAACATTTGTTACGGATGTATTGTTAGTATTATTCGATGAAGATACCGCGGTATTACTAGCAGCATTGAGCTTAGTAAACTTCTCAATAAATTGATCAAACCGTTCTAATATATATTCTTGTTTGCGCGGATCAATATTGCCCTGCATCTTAGAAGACATCATGGATCTAGTATTGCCTAACATTTTAGGTGTTACATTGGCTGGATCAGTGTACTGACTCATCTCTTTATCAACCATACTATGAGTAGCACCTTTGATAGGATTAAAACCAAAGAAGCCTGATCCCATCTCTTTATCAACCGCGCCATGCAAGAATTGATTAATGCCAGCGAGTGATTGCTGATACTCAGCACCTATATTTCTTTTAGGTGTTGATACCTTCGTAATATTACCTTGGTCATCAGACATTTGATTAATGCCAGCGAGTGATTGCTGATACTCAGCACCTATATTTCTTTTAGGTGTTGATACCTTCGTAATATTACCTTGGTCATCAGACATTTGATATTTTGATTTGATTACAGGGCCCTTGTTTATTTTAACTTTGGTTGGGTTTGGTTTACTAATGCCCAGCTTGTCTTCATAGAATTTAATAGATTCATTGAGCGAATCTATCATCATTTTAGTATCCTCTCCACCACCACCAGTTTCTTTTAAGAGTTTAACATTATTTTGCAACGTCTCCAATAATTCTTTATCATCCTGTACATTTAGATTTGATTTTTCTTTCTTGGATAATTTATTATATGCAGCAACTTTCTTGGCAAGGCCAGCATCATTATCCTTGGCCACGATTACATTACCCATAGAATCAAGAGCACCACCTTTTTGTACTGCTTTAGTTTCTGCTTGAATTGCTGCAGCGGTAGTACCCATGCCTTTAGGTATTTTAATTTTAATTGGGGTTGGATCGTTAAGGTCTGTATTGGATTCAGCTTCGTTAATTTCTTTTTCTATTATTTTTAAAAAGTCATAGATCATATATGCAGTAGAAACTGCGCCAGCAAGAGCAAATAATAAACCTACTGGGCCCATCCAAGCACCTGCAAATATTAATGGGAATCTTATAACCAAGCGAGAAAATAAGCGCTTCCAACCTATTTTCTTTGCTACTTTCGCGGCCAATTTTTGTATTTTACTAAAGAAAGAAGCTTTTCCCTTTCCGGCTTTGGCAAGTTTTTTTGCTGTATTTCCTCGACCAACTTTAGTCTTAGTCTTAGTCTTAACTTTGTCAACTTTTTTAACTTTGTCAACTTTTTTAACTTTGTCAACTTTTTTAACTTTGTCAACTTTTTTAACTTTGTCAACTTTTTTAACTTTGTCAACTTTTTTAACTTTGTCTGCTTTGATTTTTTCGAGCTTGGCACGTGCAGCTGAAGCAGTCTTCCACGATGCTAATAATCCAGCCGCACCTTTGGCGGCAGTAATCATCCAATTTTCGCCTTCTTCACCTTCACCACCATCAGAAGCTTTAGAAGGAGCATTACCTTTAGCCAATAAAGCATTAGTTCTTTTAGCTTCAAGCATGCGTTCATATTCTAATTGAGCGACCCTTGGATCTTTTTCTGTATTCTCTACAATGCGTTCTAAAAGACATGAATGATCTTCTAAAGTTTCCGATTGATCTTCTAAAGTTTCCGATTGATCTTCTAAAACTTCATTAGTTTTTTCAGAAGATGGTGTTGGAGCATCAGATTGTTTTTCATTATCTTCAGCACCATCCGAAGCCTTCTTGGCCATCATTTGAGTTAGAGCTTTACCACCCTTAAGAATCCCGGCCCCTGCACCAACCATAAGTCTACCACCGGATGTTGACATAGCAGCACTTGCGGCCGCACCCTTTAGGCCATCGGCGATAGTGCCCATCGTATCCTTTATACCAGATAGAATTTTATCCGATACTGTCTCATCATCAACATCAACACCACGTGCACCTCTTTGAAGCTTCTTCTCCGAAACCTTAGCTTCTTTGAGCTCGGCCCTTCGACTCAACTTTCCGGTTTTAGCATAATGAGATAGGAATCCTTTAAAGCTTTTGTCTCTTTCGCTTTCAGCTTTAATAGCCTCCTTACGAAAAGCTTTAAGTTCTTCTTGCTTAGCGGCGGTGTCTTCTTTGCTAAGTTTATCTCTGATTATAAAATTTTTAGTAGTTCCTTCAGCCATTGTTATTCCGTTCTTCTTCTTCTTTAATATGTTGTGTCAACATGTGGGTGTACGCACTTCTTTCCCATGGCAGCATTCCCTCAATATCCACCAAACTATAATTATGGTGTTGCATTAAGGCAAAGTTTGTTTCGAGATATGCCATTAAATCTTCCTCGAAACTTATGCGAAAAAATCTTGTAAACCCTCCAAATGTATATCTTGTTCAAATCCACATGCATCGCATTTAAAATGTACATCCGTTTCTAATTTTGGTATTGTACTAATGAATTCAACCATTTTATCTAAAATATCTTGTGGTAAACTTTCGATCCACTCCACCAATTCTTCATGTTTTAAATCCTTTCCTTTATATATAGTATCACCATCATATATATTCTTAATAACATTGGCTAAATAATCGATGAGTGATTCTGTATCATCCGGTTTTGTTGAATCAAGGGAAGGATAACCCATCTCAAATCCTACATTCTTCGTTATTTCAATGAGAGGATTATGTTCTTTAATTTCTCTTAATTTAATATCATTAATATTAAGTTCTACCTGTTGTATATGGCCGCACTCTTTGTCTTTCTTCTCGCCAACATTATTCTTACATTTATATGATAGTTGTGTAACCTCTCCAATCGACTTACCTCGAAGATGAATAAAAATATATTCAGCGTCGTATGGTGCAATCTCTTCTGGGTCTATTTTACCCATTGTACAATTGATGATGATCTGCTTAATCGCATTCATCATATCGCTCTCTTCGTCAGACTCTAAAGCCATAAGAAGTAATTTCTGTTCCTTCACCGTGAAGGGTCTATACTTAACTTTCTTCCCATTGGAAGGTATAGTTAATGTGTATGTCGGATAATCTATAATTGGTAACATGTTTCCTCGCTTGTTTATAATAATTTAAAAGTGGTCATTGGTTGTATATGCATAATAATTAAAGTTTACTACAAATGTAGAAAATGAGCCTGTCCCTGATTGATATTGTATTGGTTCAATCGATGCCGGAAAAACTTCAGTAAAAACAAATTTTGATGATATTTTAGTCTGTCTATCAAGAACGAATAATTCTACATTATCTACTATATAATTATCATAGTATTCAATAATACCAGTCTCTGGATTTATAGTAGATATCCAATATTCAATCAATTTATATATATCATATGTTGGGTTGGAATAAAATTCAATATTTAGGTCAGATGGATAAGCACTATCATATGCTAATTTTCTTAATGCACCATCATTTTGAATTTCATTTGTTAATAATGATTTGCCAGGCATAGTAACAGCTTTACAGTACAATGGCATATTACGTAATGTAGCATTCGCGTGCATTTTAATACCAGGCCTGCCCATCAAACCCATTATGTCGCCGGCAATATCTCTATTGGTATCCATCGCCAATCTTGTGGGCGCTTTACCCAGTAAACAGTTTGGTAGATTTGGAAATTGTAGAAAAAATAAATTAGCACGTGCTAAGTCTTCATTGAAAACCCTGGAAGCCTGAGCTCTAATAGATCCACCAAATTCATCGAAAACACCGGGTACTTCTTCAACACCAACCACTTCTTCTATTGTTAATTTATTTTCTATCATTTATGAACTCCAAACTTCTTTTTGTGACGCACCTTTAAACTTAGCGGTTGGTAAGTATATGCTCGCCTCCCATTCCTGTGGCCCAATCTCCACTAATTTTGTTTTAACGTGATTGAATAAGTATCTATGCACGGTCTTTTCAACCAATGGTACCTTCGCAACCTTATTCCAGTTAATGTCGAACAAATCTTTCTCTGTCAATAGTGCTGGATCCTTTTTACCTGTAAACTTTAACATCGCCGTAAAGAACTTATCTCTATTGGCGGGTGATAGATAATGTACATTAAGCCCAAGAAAGCCATCTTTATAAGGCTTAACTAGAATGATTAATGGAAACTTATCGTAATATGGTAATGTTTTCTTCCCCTTGGGGTCATAACCGTATGTGTACATGCCACCAACTCTAGGCTTTGTAACTTCTTTAAATTTAGAAGTAGTCTTCTCTATCTGGTCATTAAACCATTTCATTGAAGAGCCGGCATCTTTCTTGTTTATTTTAGTCTTTAAAACATTCTTTTTAATGGCTTGAGTTGTTAGCTTAATACTAGCACTCTTGGTCGCCATTTTAGTGGTTTTACCCCTAGATCCAACCCTTGCCCATTGCGCGCCCAACCACCGGTAATTATTACCCTTTAATAATACTTCAGTGCCAATTTTTAATTTTGTAGCCATATATTATATTTATATCATCTCATCAATTGTTTTTCCGTTAAAATGATGAAAGTCCAACCCTTTTTGACACTATATTGCCTTGCACTCTTCCACTTGGCTTGATTTACTAGATATGCAGATACTTGATTAATATATGACTTTGTCTTCCTACCAGACTTCGGTAGTTTTGGTGGCCGTGTCTGTGCGAGAGGTTTTATTTCAGCAAGAAACATGGCTCCATCTTTCTTCTTTAACCATAGGTCTACAAAGTATCTGTGCATTCTTCCGTCTAACGGCGACCTGTACGGTACTATAACCTCTTCTGAGTTCCATTCGACAATATCGGGTGATTTATCGAGCCACTCGAACGCCGTTCTCTCCCAAGATGAACGATAAATGATATTACTATAATCACCTTTATACTTATTCTCATTAAGTGGTGCCCATCTTCCTTGAATAAACTTCGCCATAATGTGATAAATATAATATAGTACAATTAATATTTATAGGGACTTTATGGCCATCATTAAATCATCTTCAATCCACACCAGAGCAATAGATGAAGTTACCGAAACACCGACAACAACTTCATTGCAGTACCCATCAGGTTCATTTAATCATAAAATTGTTTTTAGAATTATTACTAAAAAGGGAATGGAGGGTGCTAAAACCGCTACAAAGGGTAGTGATAAAGCAAAAGTTGAAAAATTATTAAATCATACATCGAATGTAATTGTATTGGCACACCCTAATGAATTAACTTCATCATATAGTCAGAATTGGGATAGTGGCGATGGTTATTATAATACTGCCGGTGATAAAGCAATGGATGCCAATATCGATTTGTTTGATATGGCGGACACCTTAGGTGGTAGTCTATTAAAACAGGCGATTGCAGGTGCTAGTAGAGGTATTGGTTCTCTAATATTGGCCGATGATATTAGTTTAAGTCAAGGCGTTGCCATCAATCCGTTTCTTGGTGTATCATATAAATCACCAAGCCTTAGAACTATTGAGTACTCATTCCCTATGCAACCTAAGAATAGGAAAGAAGTTGAAGATTGTTTGGCTATCATTCACGCGTTTAAGTGGCACTCATCACCAGAATATGCTGGCAATGCGGCCAATAAAGCAGCTAAAGCAGCTAAAGAAGCTGGTGTAGAAGACACTGGTAAGATTGAAGAATTTGAGGGTATTATCGATAAAGCGATATTAAAATATCCAGACTTCTTCTTTATGGAGTCTTATATGGGGGTTGAAAAAAATGAAACAATCCCAAGATTTGGACCGGCGGTGTGCACAAATGTTAGTACAAATTACTCCCCTCAAGGATTGTGGAGAACATTTGAAAGTGGTGCTCCGGTCAATATGCTGCTTTCGTTATCATTCCAAGAAATGGAAATTGTAACACGCGAAAGATTAAAGGAGGGATACTAATGAAGTTATTTGATATACATAATACAATCACATATGATGGTAGAGATATTACAAACATACTTAAGCGTGTTATGGTGCCTAATATTATTAAAGAGCAGGGTACTGCATTTTACAATTATATTATACAGGATGGTGACACACCAGAAGCATTGGCTTATAAATTATATGATGATGTTAATAAGCATTGGATTATTTTAGCACTGAATGATATTATAGACCCACACTTCGATTGGCTTCTATCCGAAAATGAAGTGTGGTCTTTAACTGAAAGCAAATATGGATTGGGTAATGAGGATAGTATACATCACTATATAGATGATACAGAAGAACCAGTATGGGATGATAGAAGCAATGATCCGAGCGGTAATGCGCTAACATCCATTACTAATATTGTACATGAAATTAATGAGAATGAAAAGAAGAGAGAAATAAAAATACTTCATCAACGGTATGTAAAACAATTTGAAAAAGAATATAAGGCAGTGATTAGTGAGTGATCTACAACAAGAGGATAGTTATAATTTAGCTTCCGTAAAACTTACCAACACTTGGGGTCATGAGACTCAGATAGGGTATATGATCGAAGGCATAGACATCTATGAGTCTGTGTTCACCAACGGCACTAAAGGCTCTATTGTTATATCCGACAACATCGGTTTGATTGAAAGTCTACCATTCCTGGGTGAGGAGACTATTGAAATAGATTTCTATGTTTGGGAAGGTGATAACTATACAAAAACATTCAATGTTTATTCCATTGAATCTGTAGATATTGTTAAAGGTAATATGAAGACCTATATTCTTAATTTTATTTCAAGTGAAGTGGAGCTTAATAAGAATACTCGTATAAGTAAGGCTTGGAAGGGTGTTACAAATGATGAAATTGTATCCGATATCTTTACAGATTTTTCAATGTCTATATTTTATGCAGAGCCCTGCATCACTTCTTCGAGATTGGTAGTACCTAACTGGACACCTTTTAGAACTATGCAATGGTTGGCGGAGAACTCTGTAACAGAAAATGGCGCTTCCGATATTGTATTCTATGAGAATAAGTATGGTTGGTGGTGGCAGTCTCTATCTAAGATGAAGGAAAAGAAACATGCCGCATTTCTTCACTACTTAGGCTTTAAAGAGAAGACTAATAATAATAGAAATAGTATTAGAACTTTAAGTGCTCCGCAATTATTCAATACATTCAATAATACCAAGGGTGGTTTATACGGATCTACTACATATAATCACTCAATTATTAATAAGAGTTTGGTGACGAATTACCTTTACGCCGGTGCAGAAGAACGAATTATGGAGTCTAGTAAATTAGGTAAAAATCCCCCCATGGCGAATAGAGGTCTTCCGGATAATTTTGAAGAGGATAAACTTCACACCAATTCAAGTAAGATTAGCGATGCGTTATCGGATTTAAGTACATTTAAAGGTAAACTTGATTATCAAAGCGTTGACCCAGAAACTGTATATCACAAGAAAGAACATAACTTAATGAGAGATTCAACTCTACAAGGCATGAATACACAGATTATTAATGTTGAAGTTGCTGGTGATCCTGGTAGAATGTGTGGCAATCCAATTACATTGATGGTTGGTTCCATGATAGATAATATCAAGGGCGCTCAAGAAATTGATGATTTATATTCCGGTGTTTATCTAATGACGGCGATACATCATTCATTGACTAAAGAGAATTACACACAAATAATAGAATTAAGATCAGATTCTATTGATAGAAAGGTGGGCGAATAATGTTTCAAGGAATGAATGGATTTATTTGGTTCTGGGGTGTGGTTGAAGACCGCAAAGACCCGAGCATGCTTGGCCGCATTAAAGTGCGCATACACGTTCTACACACAGAAGATAAAGTGGATATTCCAACGGAAAATTTAATGTGGGCATATCCATTATCGCCGATCACATCCGCTAATATGAACGGTATTGGCACCACACCACTGGGTGTAGTCGAAGGTACTTGGGTGATGGGATTCTTTAGAGATGGTGAGAATATGCAAGATCCTATCATCATGGGTACTACCGGTGGTGTTCCTAAAGAAGTTGCTAAGCCGGATATGGGATTCAATGATCCGAATGGTGTTTATCCCAAAGAAAAATACATAGTAGAACCAGATCTTAATAGATTGGCGAGGGGTGAGGTTGATGAATGGATTGACCCAAATGACCACGTCGGTGCACTGTCTAAAATATCCGAGACTATTGTAAAGACTAAACGTGACGTGCGGCTTGAAGATGGTGATATTCCCATTGGTATGGGCAGAGACGGTAGTAATGGAGAGGGGGTATGGACAGAACCAGAGATTCCATACGCCGCCAAGTACCCGTACAATCACGTTAAGGAAACAGAGTCTGGTCACATTGAAGAGTTTGATGATACCCTAGGTGCCGAAAGAATTCATACATACCATACATCGGGTACATTTAAAGAAATACACCCCGATGGTACTATTGTAGAAAAGATAGTTAAAGACAAGTACGAAATTATATACGGGGACGAATCAATTCACATTAAGGGAAATGTAACCATCACCGTTGATGGCGATGTTAATCTTTACACGAAGGGTACATTGAATGAGCAGATTGACGGAGATTATCATAGACATGTTAAGGGAAACTTTATAGAAATGGTTGATGGCAGTGTTGATAGAAGCATTGGCGGTACATTCGATCAAGTATCGGGTGGAGTTAATACAACCATTGCACCTAAGATTGACTTAAACCCATAGGAGAATTATGGCAACTGATTATCAAAGTATTGTAGACGGTGGATTATCAAATGTAGTAGATAACGTGGACAAGTTCATTGAATATCCAGGTCAGGATAAATTAGATTCATTGACTGGATTGAGTGATACTTTTTCTGCTTCATCTGCGTTCGGGTATGATTCAATCAATGACTTGGATACATCCTCTTTCTCTGAGTCTGAACAGATAAGAATTACAGATTCATTAACTAGAATGGATACTATGTCTGACGCCAATAGAGATTGCATGGAACAGGTCGGTGGTTATATTGCAGATGCTCTATCCAATTTTATGCCAACCACATCTATTTTAGATGCTTTTAAATCAAATAATGGTATTACCGATTGTGAATATGGTCTCGGTGTTCTATTAGCCTCTGAAACGCATCTTGATGATTATCTAGGTGCCTTTGACACTTCGGTATTATCAAATACATTTGGTCGAATGGTCAATAACATCGCTGGTGGTATTGATTCAACCCTAGATTTTCTGAGTGATTTGGATATTATTGACGCGGCTTTGGATGCTTTAGAGGGTGCTTGTGAAATATTAAAGGCGGCAATGCTTGCTTTGGTGGCAATAGCGGCTGGAATATTGGATGCTGCACTTGCCTTCCTATCAAATTTAGGTCTTCTGGGTAGATTAAGCTTGGGTGAGTGTGTTGAAGAATTCCTACCCGAGGGTGCCAGTGCTGTTATGGATCAAATCAATAATCAACTAGCCGGAATTGAAAGCATACCATCAATTGCTTCTGATACAATAATTGATAATGTTGTATCACTTTCACCACTATCAAGTTCTAGTTCTAGGTCATCGACTAATTGGATCGATTCAAGCACTGTTATAAACAAAACAAAATCTAGTGGTAATACACAACTATATGACCGAATGTCAAATAAAATAAATAATTTTTCATCTTCAAGTAGTTCAAGCTCTGGAAGTGGATATACTTCTTCAAGTCTATCAGGATCACCCGCGGCGAGTGTTAGTAGGATAGTATCATATACTAGAGAATCATTGACTTATAATCCAATCACACGGAATTGGGAATAATGCCAGGAGCGGTAAGACTATCCGATAGTTGCACCGGCCACGGATGTTGGCCATCACGAGTAAATGATACAGCGTCCGGTGATGTATTCGCGAATAGTAGAGGAGCACATAGAACGGGTGATCACTGGGTAACTCATTGTTGTACAGCACCACCATTTCCATGTCATGATTCATCTCAGGTGACGGGAAGCCCTAATGTATTTGTTAATGGCAGAGCATGGGCTAGAATTG
>Ga0233429_1001904_pt1 | contig 23112 bp, 18 predicted proteins | sample SI_118_April2016_3_FD_179879 | JGI IMG/M metagenome (GOLD analysis project Ga0233429, IMG submission 179879) | Seawater microbial communities from Saanich Inlet, British Columbia, Canada - SI_118_April2016_135_MG | ecosystem: Environmental > Aquatic > Marine > Inlet | place: Canada: British... | reverse complement strand
AGACGATATCATTCCAAAGAATGATCCAAAAACAAAGGATGGAAATAAATGCATAGGAGGATGCGGAGATGCATTCCCCCCATTTAAAATGAATACCACTCTGCTGATTATTATTGCAAAAGAAATAACAATCACCTTATACCGCCATTCCAAATTTTTAATAGCCATATAAAATAATACAAGCCCTAATAACAACATAAGGCTTACAAACTGGACAATATATTGGAAATTAAAATCAGGAAGGTTAAAATGTCTTGATAATACAGTCAGTATGTGTATTGCCTGCCCATGTGCAGTCCCAGCATAAGAAATTTCATCACTAAACAAAGAGAAATTAAGTCTATCTAATGAAATAATGGCAAACAAGCCCAAAAACAAAAGGTAAATTAAAATGTCTTTTTTATGAAGGGTTATTGAATCTCTAAACCCTTCTAATCTTAATCCTGCAATTATAGAAAAGATAACAAATGGGATAATAATTACAATGCTTTGAATTAAAGAATCGTAGATAAAATTCATTTCGCTATTATATTTTAGGGTGAATGCACCATAAAACCCATAGCATAAGAAAAATGAATATACAATTATATTGGCCCAATTAAAATTGATTTTTATACAGTTATTTTTCATATATTTATAAAATGACATAAAAAAATACATCAATTAACTTCAATTTACTTATGCAAGTCCACTACTGTATAGTAGAAACCATTTCTGCCATTTGTAGTACGTGTTGACCACTCTATTTCTACACCTGAATCTTTGCAGATTTGCTTAACTATGCTGCTTTTTTGGTATAAATCTATCTTGTAATAATTCAAAATAGCATTCAACTCTTCTTTACTTTCACTCAAATTAAAACATCCCCAACTACTGATAATAGCAATTCTAAATTTTTCTTTTATTGTAATTTTTCCTTTTTTCCCGTAATTAGAAATATTTTTTAATCCGTCGGTCATCCATACATTCCCTTCTAATGCAGGGTATTTTCCAATAATAGATGGCATTAAATATAGTTGCCTAGTTGAATCGAAGACCACAATAACATCCACCTTATCATTATCTAGCCTTTGGAGTAACTCTTTTTCGTTGAAAGTATCAGTTCTATTATCAAAAGCAAAATTAACCGTATTAATAAATAATGTAGCCCAAGAAAATACAAAAATAAGAGTGATAATTTGAATGCCGCCAATGTTATATTTTGGTGCAATTTTAAAAAATTTCACAAAGGCAAAAAAACCTTCGACAAACAATACAATTGCAAAGATACCAAGAACCATACTATGCCTGGTTGGACTCAACGGTAAAATTTGTAAAATTAACAAAATCACCCATGTGACTATAGACAACAATAAAAAGATAACCAGTGTATTTTTTCTTGAATTTTTAGAAAGAAGCATAGATACCACTCCAAGCATACTAAACGTAAATATTAGCCAACCAATTAATTGACTTTCTGGAATGTAGTATGCTACCGGTGATAGCATAGCTTCTAAAACTTCAGGAGTTCTTACTATAAGGAAATTAATAACATCTGAAAAAACAGAATAAAAACCGCTTTCCCAATTAATATTGAGAATAAATTCATGATTTGGCCCAGCATTCCAAGTAATACCTCTATCAGAATTTCCTTTAAGATATGGCCAAACAAGCAGTAAAAAAATAGTAAAAAAACCCATTGCCGAAAACAAAGTGCTTTTAACCAAATCAGTCACACTAACCCTACCCCTTAAACGCCATATAATTGTGATATACAAAGGAACAATAAAAACTACAGCTTGATATTGAAGCAGCCCGGGAATGGCTAACAAGACACCTCTAAAAAAATTACCTTTATTTGATATGACAGGATTATCAACTATATATAGCAAATGCAAAAGAACAAGCAGAATTGAAAAACTTACTACTCCATAACTCTCCATCTGAGCAGAATATATAATATTCTCCCAAGAAAGTGAAAGCATGGTTGCTGAGAGTACAACTTGAGGAAAACTGTTCTTCCCTTTATGCAATCTAACAAATAAAATTATTAGAAGCCCTATCGCAAGTACATTAAAAATAAATGATGGTAATCTTCCCCAAAATTTTGACTCAGAATAGTTTTGACCAGGGTTAATAAGAATATTGGTTAAATAAAATTGTCCTGGTGCATATGTCCATCCACCAGGTACCGCATGTAAATAATTTCTCCACCAAAGGCCAAAATGAGCCACCTCTTTTAACATTGAAATACTATCTAACCATATAGCCGCCGATTGCATATCAGCACCTTTTTTTCCATTTAAAACTTCCAGTCTCCATTTGTCATATCGGTTGACAACGTTACCCATATATTGTTGTCTATCTAAAATAGTGGTTGCTACACCAATATCATCAATATGCGCAAAATGTTTCTCTAAAAAATAAAACCTAGTACCAACTCCTAATGAAATAACCAAAGTCAGCATTATTAATGATAGCCAATTTTTTTTTATAATCTGAATCATATGCAGCAAAAACTATAAGCTAGAGTAAAAAATTACCACCCTAAAACCTCTAACAACTTAATAGACTCTTTTCTAAAATTTTGTTTGCGATTATTGAATCTAAATTCGTATTCTTTGAGATGTAAATTAAACATACTTTTACTCATTCCTTTGAATTTTACTAATCTATTTTTTTCTTACCAAGACAACACAACTATCGGTATTTTTAGCCTCAAAAAAATTTATTTTTAAATAATCTCCGTAGATTCTTTTAAAAACATCAACAGATCCACGATGCTTGGTAATATCAAAGAATATCAGGTTGGCATCAGATAACACCCTTTCCGACAATAATAATTTATTTTGTTTAGCAGCTATCTCACTAAAAGTTACGCGATTATGCCAATATAGTAATGTTTTTTGAGGTGGATCTAACTTAAAATAATGACTAAAGATATTGTTAGAGCCAACGCTTATAATCTTAGAAGCCTTATGTTTAATATACGGCTCAATACAGGCAATATTATATTCTGGATTAGGGGTTATTCGAGTAATAAATTCATTGGTATCCGTGTATAGATCATGAAGATGATAGGAAATCCACTCTATATTTGCTTTTGTATTTAATACAATGCGTTCTGATACTAGAATTACAGAAATAATGAGGGACAATAACAACCCTGTAGAAATAGCCTTATGCATCTTATTGGTAAATAATAAAGACGACATATACATTATAAAAATAAGACTATAAAGAACAGGTAAAAAAGGTTCTGGTTTTTGACCATTTGTAGTTGATAAAAGATAGCTTAAAATTATCACAGTCAGGCCCACCCCCACCCCTTGCAAAATTGAGACCACATTTAAACGTATCAATCCGAAAGTAGCAATAATAACTGCGAAATAATATTGGATAGGCGATCCCAATATATGCAGTTTAAGATTTTCTAATGAAAACAATATATTGAAAATATTCTTATTTTGTGCTGTAAGATTAATGTCGGCAATAACATCAGTTACACTAACCCCTAAGATGTAGTAAACAATTAAAACCAACCCTAGCGAAAGAAATAATAATTTAATTAAAGCTTTCACATCTTTAATTAGCAATAAAGATAATACAGGTAAAGCAACTAAAAAGAATGTGATTTTCCCTATAAATAAGAATGCAAGAATAACTGCAAGAAAAATAATATCTTTTTTATAAATTCTATTTTTTTCATAGGAAAATACCACAAATAGCTGCAGGCACATAATTGTAATTAAGAAATTCCCAATGTCATTATACAAACCTGTATGCCCAATCGTTAGAGCGTCATAGCCACCAATCCTATGTGTAAAAGCCAGTGATAATATAAAAATTATAGGCACCATTACCATATAACCAAGCTTATTTATTATTAATAACCTGTAAGATATCCACCCAATTATTAATAAATAAAAAATATAAAATCCAAAAAATATTGAAGCATACGGGCCATCTAGTCCAAAAATAAAGCCGATTGATCCTAGTAGAAAAACAAGAAACCCTATATTTGATGAGAAATCAGTATGAGGAGCTTGGCCTAAAAAAATCCGATATGAGCCATCGATAATTATTGAAGAATCCCAATTTAAAGGGACTTGAGATGACAATATTAATCCAGTTAATAAATAAAATAGAGTCAATATATAGCAAACATTAATTATTGTTTTATTTCTCATTTAAGTGTTTTTATGTATCTTTAATATAGGCTATGCACAAAACTATAAGCTAGAGTAAAACTTACAAAGATGATTAAAATTAACAACCCCAATGCTAGCCAATTTTTTCTAAAATAAGATAGCATTAGTTTTCAAAGCCTTTATAACAGTATAACTATACTTATTTGACCCATTTTTAGTTCTTGGGGAGTACTCAATCTCAACTCTTTTCTCTACACATTGTAAAAATATATTAGACAGTTGTACATTCTGATAAAAATTATACCTCTCTATAAGGGGGTAAATTCTATCCTTTAACTTATTAAAATCAAAACATGTGTGCCCACTAAAAATCGCAATATTTAAAGCAGATTTATTTATCAAGATATTATCGTTAGCGCCGTAATTTGTCGCTCTTCGCGATCTCTCCTGCATTGTGGAATTTGACCCAAGAAATAAGTTAGCATCTAGTGCTGGATATTTTTTAATAACTGATGGCATTAGATAAAATTGATGTGAGTTGTCGAAATTAACAATTAAATCAACATCGTCTAGATTTAATTGATTTAGAATTTCAACTTCGTTAAACGGGTCTTTCCTCTCTTCCAGCATACCAGCAATAGATGGAATAAATAATAATATCCAGGTAAAAACAAACACTAACATATAAGCTTTAAATCCACCTATGGTTGGGTTATATCTAGGAATTAAATTGGTTAACCTTGACAAACCTTCTGGCATAGAAAGCAATAGTAAACATCCTAAGATAATACTGTGCCGAGTGGGGCTTAATGGAAACGCTTGAAATAATAATGCCAAAAAATAAACAAAAAGCGACAATATTGTGAATACAGCGATAATCTTTTTATTATTATTAGGCGATTTCAACATTGAATACAGTCCTACAAAACTCAATATAACAAGCACAGTGCCAATTATCTGATTCACATAGAAATTATAAAAAGTTGGAGAAAAAATAGACCCTATTGTTTCAGGAAGATATTGAAACACGAAGGTGGCAATATTATCAAGTATTACAAAAATACCATCTTCTAATTTTATAGATAGTAAAAAAATGCCATCCGGGCCTATGTTACTGGATATACCCCTACCAATATTATCTTTTAAATACGGGTAAATTAATGAAAAAAATATGAGTAAGAAGCCAAAAAAAGACGCTAGACTATATTTTATTAACTCTTTAATTTTAAAATTATTTTTTAAAAAAAGGATAAGAGTTACATACAACGGTAGAACAAACAGGAGGGCCTGATACTGAAATAATCCTGGAATTGCCGCAAACATGCCTAATGCCATCCACCCCTTTATATTGGTAGGCGGAGTTTGATAAACAAACATCAATAAAACAAACATCAATAAAATTGAAAAATTTCCAACAGCATAACTCTCCATCTGGGCAGAGTATATTATGTTTTCCCAAGAAAATGACAATATAGTGAGTGCAACCACTAGAAAAGGCAGATACTTTTGCACTGGATACATTTTTTTAAATACAAATATTAATAAAAAAAATGAAATAATGGAAAATACAAATGATGGAACTCTTCCCCAAAATTTTAACTCTGAATAATCATCTCCATCACTAACAAGAATATTTGTTAAATAAAATTGACCTGGTGCATAAGTCCAAGCTGAAGGCACTGCATGAAGAATATCTAACCACCATCGACTAAAAAAATAAGTCACCCTTAATGCAGACAAGCTATTTAACCACCCCCCCAAAATATATGCAGCTTCACCCTTTTTACCGTTTAAAACCTCCTCCTTCCATATTGTTTTGTATCTTTTATCTATATTTTTATACGCTCTATCTCTTTCAAGTATTGTTTGTGCAACGCCAATATCATCAATATGGGTAAAATGACTTTCAAGAAGATGGTATCTTACCCCAACTCCAATACTGATCACTATCACAGAAAGAATGATACTGAGCAAATTATTTCTTATAAATACCATATGTAAAAAATCTATAAGTTAGAATAAAACTTACAAAGATGATTAAAATTATCAAAAATAATATCCGCAGCATTATCACTTAAAAATGGTCTATCAACTTTATGGAGCGTTGTAAGATTAAAATAATTTCCACCTTTAATATCACTTTCATGATCATCGCCAATCATCCAAATTTTGGATGAAGACGGTAGTCCAATCTTCTCTAGGGCGATCTCAAAACATAAAGGATTAGGCTTATCTACACCAGATTCTTCGGATGTCACAACATAATCAAAATACTCATCTAATCCAAAATATACCATCTTTCTAAATTGAATCTGAGAAGTTAAGTCTGTAATATTTGCAGTTTTTACTCCATGATTTTTTAATTCCTGCAAAAACTCTTTCACCCCAGGAAATAGTCTTGCATTAGCAAAAAATGTTCTCCAATAAGTCTGTTCTAAATCGAGAGTCGTTAATATTCTAGTGCCCATATCTAAATGTTCAATAGTTCTTTGAAAATAAAGCAATCGACTATGAGAGCTTGCAGTATTTTTCAAGCGTTTTTTAACTTCAGTTCGTGAAATTTTGAATGCTTCCATAAAATCACTTTCACTAACACCAAATAATTCTTCTGTTTTTATAGCAACACTTTTAATTGCCGCCTTGTGTGCTGGTTCATAAGAATACAGAGTATTATCCGTATCAAATATAACAGCTTCTGGTGTGAAAATTTGTTGACCGCTTCTTAAATCTAGCATATTTTATATCTTGCGTCTTTTTAAGGCATGATCAATCTCCGTCAATGCAATTAACTGCATCAACCCTAATTTACCGCCGAGAAAACCATTTTCATCATCGATAAACTCATTAAGTCTCGGCGTAATAATCTTTGATGCAAATTTGATATCCTCTGCATCAACATCACCTTGAATATCAATTTCAACACCATTCATTTCATTAGCCAGTTGGTTTGTATTAACTTGCAAACCACAAACACCTATTAATACTCTTATCAATTCTTGGCAATACAACCCATCTTTAACTCTAACTTTAAGTTTAACCCTGCTATCTGACACCTCTAATGTTTTAATTTCTTGATTAATTGGTAATAGCTTGTATGCCACGTCTGCTTCGGTCTTTTGTGGCTGAATATATTCCTTAAAGTCTGCCTCTTGCGTATTGAGTTCATCTATCCTTACATCACCTTCTTGACTGTTCATGCGAAGATTATCATCCATATCTAGGAAAAAGCTCACATCCTCCATCTCTACTAGCTGTTTGGTATAAAGTGCAAAGGTGCTATCTAATATAATCACTTGCCGTGGTCTTTGTTTGGCCTTATATCTGAATTCTTTATTTTTGGCATTGTAAACGTACCCTTTAAATAAGCCATTTTCCAACATATTTCTTAAATCATAAACCATTTTAGATAAAGAACTCGATCTTGGATTTAAGGGCGTCACTGTCTTCCACATAGGTGAGGATGGATTCCAGTTATAATAACCGACTTCAGTTATTTTTAACACTTGTTCATTGCCAAATAGCTTTGCTAATGCACTGGAAAATGTTGTTTTTCCTACTCCCGATCCACCAGATACACCTATCACTAAAGGTTTCTTACCTAAGCAATAATAATCGCTTCCTTTTATACCGTCACGAAACATCTGTAACGTAATTAAAGTAACCATTGCAACAATTAGCGTGTTCAGCAGTGACTGCACTTGAGATTGAGCAAAAAAATCAGACAAAAATATTGGCATAATAATATTTTGCATAAATACGATATCTGACCCAGAACTGTATATTAGATGATAACCAACAAAAATAAAGCCGAATAAAGCTCCAAGAGTGACAGACCCTATATTTCCTTTACTAAAATGTATTGCTAACATCGGTGATATCCACAAAAACCAACCAGGTGCAGGAGGTGTTAATAGAATAACAACACAAAATGCAACACCTAAAGTTGCCAGCAATAGATCAAAATTCATCCTACGTAATCTCCATGCAGAATAAAGTAATAGTAGATAAACTAAAGGAACAATATAAATCCTTAACGTATCACCCATAGGTATAAATAGCCAAAAGATCTTGCCCACTTCTCTGTTATTGACAACCATTTGTTGAAATCCATCACTAAATAGAAATGGGCCTTCAATAATAAGAAAAGCCAATAAAAAGAAGACAACAAATTTATAAGCATTAGTGACAATTCCTCGCTTAAACCACAAATACACGGCAATAAAAGGAAAGACAATCGCCATACTGTGTTTTGCGGCCACAGCACCTGCAAAAACCAATCCACTCCGTAATATTTTCTTATTTTTTAACAAGGCAATAGATAAAACCAGTATGGAAACTGGAATTAGGTCTGTTTGCCCATGCCAGTAAGTAATAAATATTACAAGAGGTGAAAGCCAATAATGAATCAATAGTCCACGCCATCTATCCTCAAATTGCTGCAATAGAATAATAAGTATAAGAATATCTGCCATCAACAAACTAACTCTAAAGCCCAAACCAGAAAAATAATTTAAACCAGTTGAAGAATCAATTAACCAGCCAATAAATGTTGAGGGGAAATGGGCTAAAAACATAATAGGCCCATAAGGAAAGGAAAGAAGATTCCCACCTGAGTCTAAATATGAAGACCATGGGTAAACACTTGGCTGTTCAAAAGTTTGCACCATAAATGAGACAAACCATTCTTGTTGCACCTCAGGAACAAATAATAAAATAAAGAATAGTTTTAGAATTAGGCCAGCAATAAAAATTCGATCTCTAAGAAGATCTGGCCATATTAAACCCAAAGTTCTGGATACTTGGTGCAAACTGCATCTCCTTTAATGTCAAGAAATTTTATTTTTTGTATGAATCTCTTTACATGCTCAATATCTGCCCTTCCTTGCAATTCCGGAGAAACAAAACAAAGTTTGAATTTAAATTCTGTTTGTAATTTTTCTACTTGGTATGCTGTTAAAGGAAAATGGGTAAAACAGTCAACCCAGATCCAATCAACTTTATTAGCAAGAGTGATGGCTGTATCAATACTTTCAAATTCTGATACACGTACAGCACAACGTTTTTCATTAATATTTGAAGTTTTAATTAAAAAAGGAAAAGATTGATCTAGAAAAAAATAATCGTCTATATTGTATTGACTCATTAACCCAATAAGACGCTCTTCCAAGCCTTCTTCTTTAACATTAAGAATTAGCGTTCCGTGCTTATACACCTCTAACCAATCTTCAAAATTTTCACCATCTTGAAAAGGATCATGATGAATGATAAGCTGGTTATTGTTGGTTCGAATATCTACCTCTACTCCAAACTCTGTTGGTGTTTTTAGTAAAGCATCTTTAGTGTTTATTCTATGCATTATTCTATGCATTATCTTTAAACCTTTTGTTTAAAAGAAAACTATAGTGCAATGTTCTTTTTATAAAATTAAATTTAGCAGAAATACTTACATTCCAATGTGATGATCCATGTACTCTATCAGCAAACAATACTGGAAATCTTTTAATAATTAAGTTTTGTTTTTTAGCCATAAAATATACAAATAAATCCAATGAAAAGTCTTTAGGTGGATTCTCCCATGACTCATAAAAAGATCTATGAAATACAGTCGGTTGTGCGTTAATATCCCACATCTTTGTTTTCATTAGTATGGTTTCAAAAATAGACATTCCTATTGTAAAAATTACATCTATCAATGGTCTGCCATAGCGCTTACCTTTTACAAACAATAATTCTGACCTATTTGACTCTTCAAAAAATTCTAAAGCTTTGATAATATCACCTGGGTCTGTTTGTAGGTCGGCATGCGTCCAAGCCAAGATATTACCAGAAGCGCCCTTAAGTCCGGAAAGAATTCCATATCCATACCCCTTGTTTACAGCCACATTAATCAACGTTACGAAAGAATATTTTTGCAATAAAGGTGCTAAAACTTCTTGTGTATCATCGCTTGAGCCATTATCGACAATAACAACCTCTATGTCTCTTTCGCCAATAATTTCTTGGCAGCGGGCTAATAGTGCAGGAATACCCCTGCTTTCATTAAAACAAGGGATGATTAGTGATGTTTTCATTCTGTCTAATTCCCCCTAAAAACTAAATACTTCATTCCAACAAAATTCAGCAATGCCGACAACCCTGTCGCAATAAATAATGACAATCCAATACCAAAACTATTTCCTCCAAAAACCGATAAGCTTAATTCATTTGTTGAAATATTAACGAATAATGTTGTAACATACAGAGCCCAGAACAATGAAAATGCAAAAAAACCTTTTGCAGGACTTTTAAAAGTAAACCTTCTATTTGCAAAATAAGCAAACAGAGCTCCACTAGAAAACCCAATGCCTTTAGATATTTTTGTTTCCAAACCTAAAACAAGCAATAAAAATAAATAAACAATAAAGTCTATAAGCACTGATGTACTCCCAACCAATAAAAAGCGTCCAACCTCACTTTTAAATATTTTGATATTAATCATATACGAATTTTATATATTACTCAAAAGAAGATTTTCTAGGAGTGTTAGGGTCCAAGTCTAATTTATACGGATGCGAATACCATTTATGAAAACATGACTGCCAATATTCAAACGTCTTAAGATCATTTGGGGTACCCCAGCAAATATAATTATCAATTTCAAATATAACGCAACGTAATCCAAGTGAAATTGCATCATTTATTGCTGTATCTACATAATACTCGCCATTGACCAAAGCCTTGCGATTCTTCATATGATTAACACTATTAAGGAAATCTCCCAATCTTTTAAAGGTAAAAGTACCAACAACTATTGGATCTATAGATGGATTTGACAGAGGTTTCTTTACTGAAACACTTTTAATAACTCCAGATGCATCCGCATCAATCCACCCATACATTTCTGGAGAGCGTATTGCGCCAGGATACCCTTTAGCCCCCCAAACTATAACATCTATATCCTCTAAATCCATTAATGATTGAAATGTAGCAGTATCATAGATCATGCCATTATCACATGCAGCAATTGTTACAGGATCATCAGCTGACAACCCCAAAGAGCCTTCAACACATGTGCTTGCCTGCCCATCTGTCATATGATTAAGAATAGAAAACTCAGCAATAGAGGATTCCTCTTGTAAAACTTTTTGTAATTCATCAATACCTAGCATATCTTTACGCAACACAAATCTCTGGCGCTCAGTTTGAGGTAAGTCCATCAATGCCTGCACTGACATTGGATGATTAGAAACTGGAATTAATGGTTTTGGTGTCTTGTATCCTTCTTTTTGAAAACGACTTCCAAGACCAACCATTGGGAGTATCAGCGCCCCTTTGTGTTTGGGTGTAGTGTCTTCACTTAAAATTGAACGGAAGGTATTAGACCAGTAACAATATTCCTCAAGATCAGATGGTACGCCCCATTGCATAAAGTGCTCAAGTTCATATACCTGAATATTTAGATCATCCTGCATCATGGGCTTATACACCATGCTCACATAATATTCACCTCCAACCATTAACTCTTCATCTATGCATCGATTAAAATACCTCTGCATAAGTGCACCACTTTTGAAATAATAGGTGCCTGAAGATGCAAACTCTTCTCTTGGTTTGTCAGTAAAAGGCTGCTTTTCTTGTATATTGTATGCATGCATTTTTTCTTCTTGTACATAAGCATAGTAATTACTCCAAAGCGTATGCGGATGAAATCCACGATAACATGGTATTGCTCCATCGCATTCTGTTTCTCCAACCATATTAGAAAAATCAGAATAATCCCAATCACAAGTGAAATCGCAGTAATTGACAATTACTGAGCTATTCAAATTAATAAAATCTATAGATTGCATTACAGCATGAACAGGGCCTAATTTATGCGGTAGTATGCCGACAATGACGCAACTAGAACATATCGACCTCAATATTGACTCCATCCCATAGGTCTTGTTATTTAAATGATCTTCATTGCATATAAAAATAAAATCATCTTTATCTGAAAACATTTCAACAATGTATTGAATAATAGGCTTTCCATCTACCTCAATCAAAGGCTTGGGCACAGTATATCCTGCCTGACGAAACCTCTCACCAAAACCCGACATGGGTATTACAATCTGCATTTAATACCCCCCTGACTATTTAACAAGCTCTTTCCTATATTTTTCCGCATCCCAATCAACCAATTCCATGACTTCATTATTGGTTAGATATCGAAGGTCTTCATTGTTAGGAAGTCTCATCATTAATTTCGCAAGGCACAGGAGCATCTCTTGCGATGCTTGAGATATAGATGGCGAAACTAGAACCCCCTGACCTTCTATAATTAAATGATTTGCGCTACATTTATGCAAGCTATTATATTTTAATAAGCACTCTACCGGGTCTTCACCTTTACGCATCACAGGCGCAACACCGCCAAGAAATACTACGTGGTCAGGATACAAAGGCCCATTTAATAAAGTTTTAAAAGAAAATGAATCTATACCCAAATAGTGAACTTCTTCATACAAAGGCAAAAACCAGTCAATTTTTTCAGCCAAACTTAACAAGAGTGTGTTGTTTGATGATTGAATATTTTTTACTGGAACTGTAAGCCTACGCTCTACTTCTAGCAGTAATGCTTCAGCATCTACACAATTATCACCGGCAATTATCAATCCATGGTTTCCTAATATAAAAATACGTGGCGCTTTATTTTTTAAGCTTAACTCAATCTCTTGGGAAAGCTGGATACCAGGCTTAACATAGTCCACCCAAGCCCAATCAAGACCTTTAAGCAGCTTTTGAAGTTTAGACCTGCCATATTTTTGTACTGACCATACCAATACATTAATTGAGTGAACATGTAACACCACATTGTAAGGAATCATGACATGGAATGCAGTCTCTATAGACGGTCTTAATTCATTATTATCAGAATATACACGTGATGCTCTGAATTTATCATCACCGGATTTGACATCGCTCATAGCAATTTTATAATCCAATGGTATAAACATAGAATCAGATTTGGCATTCATCAGCCATTTCCCAGATGCCTTGATCCATATGCAAGATTCAGATTTGATTGACGTATTACCACCACCACCTTGAATCAACATGGGGTTAGACCCAAGCCTGGTTGAAAGCTCTAAAAACGATTGGTCTAAAAGATTCATCATATTAAAATTGACATCAATGTTTACCTAATACTTTTTCCAAACCACTCTGTTTACATAATCAGTATAACTATGGATAATTCTGACCACTTTATCTGAAACATTAGGAGTGCTATAATCAGAAACTTGTTTTAACAACCTTTCATCACCAAATGGTTGATCATTTAATATTGATAATGCTTGCATCACACGCTCAACCTCTAAACTAACCATCATTACTGCAGCCTCTTCCATGCCTTCTGGTCGCTCATGTGCTTCGCGGATGTTTAATGCCGGGAAGTTCAAAATAGATGACTCTTCATTGATTGTGCCACTATCAGACAATACCGCTTTTGCAGATACTTGAAGCTTGTTATAATCCTTGAATCCAAGTGGCTTTAATAAACGAACACCATCGTGAAAAACAACACCAGATTTGGAAATTCGATTCTGAGTTCTTGGGTGTGTAGAAACAATAACAGGGAGTTTAAATGTCTTTGCAATATGATTAAGCACATTAACCAAGTTTGAAAAATTTTTATCGGATTCAATATTCTCTTCCCGATGCGCACTCACAACAAAGAATTTTCTTTTATCAAGATTAAGCCGACTCAATATATCTGAACCATCTATACCATCTTTATAATAATTTAGCACCTCATTCATAGGGCTTCCAGTCTTAATAACCATATCTGCTGGCAACCCTTCCCTTAATAGATATTCTCTAGCGATAGAACTATAGGTTAAATTAATATCGGCAGAATGGTCAACAATCCGTCTATTGATTTCTTCCGGTACGCGCTGATCAAAGCAACGATTGCCCGCCTCCATATGAAAGACAGGAATTTTCCTTCGTTTAGCTGGAATTACAGCCATACAACTATTAGTATCCCCAAGAACAAGTAATGCGTCTGGTTTAATTTTTTCCAGCACTTTATCAACTGCAATAATCACATTGCCAATTGTTTCTGAACTCGAACCGCCAGCAGCATCAAGGAAGTAATCTGGTTTTCGAATCTCTAAGTCGTTGAAAAATATTTCATTGAGCTCATAATCATAGTTTTGTCCAGTATGAACTAGAATATGTTCACAATAATTATCCAATTTAGAAATAACTCTGGATAATCTAATAATTTCTGGTCTAGTACCAACAACAGTTACAACCTTAAGCTTATTCATACAACATTCTCAAAATAGGTATCAGGGTTTTCAGAGTCAAAAAACTCATCCGCCCAAAATAATGTAATTAGATCATTATCACCTATATTAGTTATGTTGTGAGTGCATAGCGTTGGAATATCCACAAATGATGGACTACTTCCATCTAGGTTAAAAACAATCACATCATTGGTAAATAACTTTCTAATCTTAATTTCTGCCTTGCCTTGCAATACAAAAAAACGTTCAATTTTTCTTCGGTGAAAATGATTGCCTCTTGTTACTTCTGGCTTGGTTGTAGAGACAAAACACTGTCCACCAGACCCAGCTTTGACGGTTTCCACTAGCCATCCTCTTTCGTCAGTAATTTTATGGGAAAATTTAATACGATTATCATTTACGATAAAACTTCTTAAAGAATTGAATAAGTTTCTCACAAAATTATCGCTTAAATCGGGAAGCCTATTATGCACGACATACTCTTCATGCAATTTATTTAATAAACTTACCACTTCTGTAACACTTATCTTTCTACCATCTACTCTAATGCTTCTAGAGCCATTTTTGTCACCAGCTGCCTGAAGTATTATCTCAACTAAATCTTGGACATGTATCAACTCCAGAAATCCTTCGGGATCTATATTCAAATCTTCACCCTTTATAATTTGATAACAAAATGTTGCCATAGCAGAATTATAAAAAGGACGACTATATTCTCCAAACACATGAGGAATAATTAAATTCACAATCTTAGCGCCGACTTCGTCACCCCATTTTTTCAAAATCAAGCCAGCTTCTTCCTTTCCTGAGCCGTAGGCACCTTTCTTCAATTCTGCATAAGTACTAGATGCATATACAATACAAGGCTTGTTACCATGAGCATTCAAAGCCTCAACCAAATCCAAGGCTGGGTTAATATTGCCAGACAAAAGTTCTTTGTCCTTTGCACGGTTGACTCCAGCAAGATGAACAATGATATCCAAACCATTCACAAACTCAACTAGCGTGTCTTTTTCTGAAAATATAGCTCGATCAGCAATTTTAACCTCTGAAACATCGCCAATAGTCTGCAAAAAGCATTGTAAATGCCAGCCAATAAATCCATTTCCTCCGGTAATACCAACTTTCATTAGACGCTTTCTAACTCCCAACGAACCTCTGGTAGAGTTAATAATAACACCTTAATCTGTTCAACATCTAATTGGGTTGTGTTATGAGAGTGATAGTCATCAAATTTAATTTCATTCTCATTTCCATCAGTAAAAAATCTTTCATAATTTAGATCACGATTGTCCATCTTTACACGATAATAATCACCCATATCCTCAGCTGTTGCAAGCTCTTCTTTCGAAGCTAATGTTTCATATATCTTTTCACCATGTCTAATACCAATAACTCTGGACTCAACATCGGATTTAAATAATTCTACTAATGCCAGTGCCAAATCTCCTACCGTGCAGGCTGGAGATTTCTTAATAAATATATCACCTTGCTGACCATGTTGGAAAGCATAATCAACTAAATCCACTGCTTCAGGTAATGCCATTAAAAATCTAGTCATTGTTGGTTCGGTAATGGTGATTGGGATTTTATCTTTTATTTGCTCGATAAACCTTGGAATCACTGAGCCGCGTGAATACATGACATTTCCATAACGAACAGAGCAAATAACAGTTTTTCCGTTAGTTATTTGCCTTGCATGAGACTGTGCCACCTTCTCCATCATTGCTTTACTAACTCCCATAGCGTTAATTGGGTAAACAGCCTTATCAGTGCTTAAACATACAACTTTACTAACCTCTTGTGCAATTGATGCGCGAATTACGTTGTCACTACCAATAATATTGGTTTTTACTGCCTGCATAGGGAAAAATTCACATGAAGGAACTTGCTTTAAGGCAGCCGCATGGAAAACATAATCTACGCCATTTAGTGCCGCATAAATACTGTCATAATCACGAATATCACCAATATAGAATTTTACTCTAGAATCGTGCATGTGCTTTGTTCTTAGAGCATCTTGTTTAGTTTCATCCCTACTAAAGATTCTAATTTCCTTAACATCATTACATAGTAAATGTTTGGTTACAGTCTTACCAAAAGAGCCTGTACCGCCTGTTATTACTATAATTTTATTTTTATACATATATTGCTATCCACATTAAAACATTGAATAATTTAATTAACTACTCGTAAAACCTTACTCTAGTATCTGGATTTCCAGCATGCGCTGGTATATCTTTTACTACGCCATTCAAGAGCTTCATTTCAATTTTTTTAAACCCCCAAAGACGATACACCTCTACTCTTAGATGAGACCATATCCATCCTATTCGGCCGGCACGCCATGCACCTAAAAATATAAAATGATATAAAAAAAGTATTATATAACGACCAGGGATCTTCCAAAAATTCTTTTTTATCCAAATACGCCTTTCAAGAGAGGTGCCAAATAATTTTGGACTGGCTGCTAAATTACCTTCATAAAATTGATTTATCGCTTCGGTGGTGGTGTATTTGTTCTGCTTTACAACCCAATGATCTAGATGAGGACTATCATGGTGTTCTAAATACCCATCTGCATAATGTATATCGCCTTCAACCAACGGGTGCTCATTAACCTTTACTTCTGTAAAATGGCAAGTTCCCGTTCTCCATAACCTAAGAATAGACTGTGTTATTGGTAGTACGCTCCCCATAAACCATAATCTACGTTTAATAATAATACCGTCTGACGCGTCATTTTTGATCATTTCATCAATAGACTTTTTCAGCTCAGGTGTTAACCTTTCATCAGGATCAAGCTTCATTACCCAGGGCGTAGAAATCGGTAAATTATCTAATGCAAAGTTCCACTGATCGCCAAATCCATTAAAACGATGCTGAATTACATTCACACCATGTTTTAAAGCAATATCAATCGTGTTATCTTGGCTGCAGCTATCCACCAAATGCACGTCATAAGCCCATCCTGATAAATTTTTTAAAACTGCATCCATATTATGCTCCTCGTTGAGGGATATCATAATTACTGAAACTTGAGAGCTTCCATGTTGCCAGTTATTCGATTGTTTCATTATGATAATTTAATCCATGAAGGTCGCTTTCCGCCTTTTATCAGCCAATTATAACTATTACTCATTTTCTGTGCGATAACCTTCCATTCATAATCTTGTGCCATCCAATGACGCCCATTAATACCCATAATTCTAAGTTGCTCTACTGGGGTGGACATGGATATGTCAAGCGATTTACTCAGGCTTTGAATGTTATGATCAGTCCACCAGCCACATTTTTTTTCTTCTAATTGTGACCAAGGCGCCCCTTTACTAACAACTACAGGACAACTATGTGCCAATGATTCTGCAACAGCAATGCCAAAATTTTCAGAGTGTGATGGTAAGACAAACAAATTAGCATTGTTGTAAATATCTGATTTTTCAGCGCCATAAACAGCGCCAGTAAACTTGACTCGTTCTAGTAATAATTGACCCTTAAGATGGGTTAATTCTTTAATATAGTTAGACTTACCCTTGCCCACTATGACCAAATCCCACTCTGGATGATTATATTGCAATTCTTTCCAAGCATGTAAAAGACGATCTACACACTTTGTAGGATGCAAACGCCCCAAAAATAATAAAGTGCGTCTATCGCTTTCTTTTTTGAATGGAAACTCTAATGGCAAATCGATCCCATTAGGAATAATCGCAACAGGCGCATTAAAACCCATTGATCTTATTTGCTCATATTCAACCATACTGGTTGCATGTATCATGTCGGAATACCGTAACACTCTACGCTGAATAACCCATAGCACTTTTTTAATAATATAATTTTGACTCAGTGCCCAAGTTGATAGCGTCCCTCTTGGAGATGTCACGAGCTTTGCTGCTTTATATGGTGCCAACCAACCTGTAGCCACATTAACCATAGACCATAAACTATGATTATGAATAATATCAACACTATCCGCCCTTAATCGTAAATACTTAACAAAACTACTTGATACGGCAAATCGTTTCAAAAAAGGCCACTCTGAATGGATGACAATATTAACGCCTTTAATATTTTTTTTAGCTGCAAGACATGACAGTTCAACTTCATTACCAGCAACTACCAAACTTTGACACAAGCGCGGTACAGAATAGGATGGGCCTGCTGCCTCTTCATCAATATGAGGAATGATATGAAGTAGCTTCATGGCGCCCAAGATTCGTAAGCATTCACTACATGTTTAGCCAATTCTCTACTACGCATTTTAGAAGCTGGAATAATACCTGATTCACTCAGCCAACGCTCAACTGGAATACCAAACCCTGTTTTATTGCGATTAATAATTTGATGTGGTAACGGTTTACGTGGAGCGTTAGCCAATAAACTCTTATTAGAAAATTTATGAAATAATGATAAATAAGGCTCCACTTGGCTTAATAAATACGCATCTACAAGAGGAGTGCGTAGCTCAACACCATGAGCCATACTAGCCCAATCACTATCTCGCAATAGCTGATTGCGCAAATAGACCATAGACTCAATTTGAGCTAGTGCAAGTATGGAATTTTTTGATTGTTTTCCAATCATTGATTCTATTTGTTTTTTAACATTAAAACTTTGTTGAAATTTTTCAGCATAACCACTATCCATTAGCCCTAACAAATCATCTGGACTGTACATACTCCTCCTCAACCACCACGCCCCAGCAATAGTTTTTGACCAATCTGTAGTGTACTTCCAGCGAGAATTACCACTTGTCAATGCCTTGCGTCGGAACACAATATTCGCAACTTTCATAGCGCCTGGAATGTGCTTTAATAAATTCATAGCTTTAGTAAGTCGTGGCAACTGTGAAAAACTAGGGTATCCTAAAAATAATTCATCACCACCAATACCAGATACAACTACTTTTAAACCTAGTTCTGCCACTGCTTTACTCGCATACCAAGTATTAATTCCATCAATTGATGGTTGGTCCATGTCATTTAATATCTTAGGTAAGTCAGCAATAAACTCTTCCTTTGTCACTCTGCGAATATGGTGTCGTATATCATAATATTTGGCAACTTGTGCAGCAACGGGCACCTCATCCTCAAACGTCCCTTTAAACTCATCATAAGCAATTGTAATACCTTCAATCTGGCGCACACCTGCGTCTTTCATTAGCCCTACTAGAGCACTAGAATCAATACCACCAGACAAAAATACACCAACTGGAACATCAGATACCAAATGGCACTCTATTGATTTCAATAAAGCATCAGCCACATTGTCGGCAACAACATCTTTCGACAATAGGCAATCTGATGCATTTTTCCATGAATCAGCTATTTCCCAATATTTGATTGGTTCTGTTTTTTCACCTTTTGAATTAATTCGGCAAAAAGTTCCAGCAGGCAATGCATTGATATCACGGAACCATGTATAAGGCTCGGGAACACTTCCAAGAGACCAAAATCCAGATTGAGCCTCTAAGTTAGGCTCTTGAGAGATGACACCAGAAGCTAATAAAGTTTTTACTTGTGATGCAAATAACCAGCCCTGTTTGCATTTCGCTATATACAGAGGTTTAATACCGTAAGGGTCACGCGCTAAAAATAATTCTTTTTTATCACAATCCCAAATAGCAAAAGCAAACATGCCCCTTAATCGCTTGAGCATGCTTTCCTTATCGCGGGAAAAAAGCTTTAAAACAACTTCCGTATCACTTTGCGTGTTAAATACTTCACCTTCGTTTTCGAGCTCTATACGTAACTCTTTAAAATTATATATCTCCCCATTAAAAATAATGACATACCTACCATCATCAGAAATCATAGGCTGATTTGATCGCTGATTTAGATCAATAATAGACAAGCGCCTATGTACTAAATTTAAATCACATTCAGTATCCTGAAAATGACCTGATGCATCTGGGCCACGAGACCTTAAATGCTCCGACATTCTAGAGACGATACCACCTGTACTAGCATTGCTAGATTGTTTAACTACAAAAAATGTTCCAGCGATTCCACACAATGTATTTCTACCTCAAAAAAATAATTAATGTTTATATAATTTATACACCAATCTCAACACAAATCTTGGGAGTAACATCAAAGGAAGGGCGATATAAAATTCAGGATAGAGCCAATATAATTTCGTCATTTTCCATATTTTTTGTGAACTTGATGCAAATCCAGTAGAAAGCCCCATTATTCTTTCATATATAACAGCACGCCATATACGCCCATATTGATCAGACATACCTTTTCTGAAACTCTTGGGCAAAATACTATTTTTAAAATTTTTAGCAACTAAAAAATAATTAACCCCATGCACTTGAAAAGAATCATACCAACGATTCTCGCCATGAGGTTTTGGCTCACTTAAAATAATTGGCTCTTGGATAAAAATTGCCTTTTTATTTTTTTGTGTAATCACATACAACAAAAGAAAAAATCCAGTTAACGTTGTGCCAATAAATTTTTTAGCGTCTTTAATCCCCCTAACAGCATCCTCTCTATTTAAAATAGTAATTGTTGGAAACCCTAACAGACCAACATTTTTTTCAAAGATATCAGATGCATTGCTAAAGGTCATATCTCCTCCAAGATCAAACCCTATATCTGAACTATCATTGATATTCCGTGCATTTAACCATATAAAGGAAAAATCATCTTTTGATCTAGCAATAGATACGACCTTATCAATTGCTTTTTTAGATAACCTATCATCTCCAAACCACCAGACATATTTTCCATTCGCTTTTTCTGTAACATCTAACAACGCCTTATCATATCCACCAAATGATTCTTTCTTAGAATGAAAGTATTGAATGGGAATATTTATCTCCTTAATGGCCTTTTCTACAATCTTCTCAGTTTTACTATCAGAACTATCGTCACGAACTAATATTTCAATATCTTCACTCTCCTGAAGAGAAATATCATAAATAACATTTTTAACTGCTTCAGGCTGATTGCATGTAATAATACAAATACTTATTAATGGTTTATTATTCATTAGTATTTAATAAAAGCTATCTGTTACTAAAAAATTCTAAAATTACATCTACAATACGTTGAATATCTGTCTGTTTCATATAAGGATGAGAGCCAACATAAAATCCATTATTATTAATCCATTCCGCTACTGGGAATTTGTTTTTAAAGTCTAAGCCAAAGATATCTTCATACACCGGCTGGTTTGTCAATGGTACCATTTCTCTTGTCTCTATACCTTTTAATTCTAGATAATTAACTAACTCCCACTTACTCTCATTCTTGAGAACCATAGGATACATCATAAAATTATGCTCCCTATCATCTGGAATGAATGGTAGTTGAATATACTCATGCAGACACTCAAGATTTTTTGAATAAAATTTTGCAATCTCTCTGCGTGCTTTTATATTCTCTTGTCTGCCTTCAAATTGAGCGACACCAATTGCTGCTTCAAGTTCGGTTGCTCTCATGCTATGCCCAAGCCTGGTGAATGAAAAACGCTTACGAACTACATCACGTAAACCATCCTCTGTCAAACCTTTATCATCATTGATATTTAAATAAGCAGTGTTTCGCCCATGGTTCATGTAGCTACGCATAAGGGCTTCTAACTCTGGATCACTTGTTATGGCCAATCCACCTATTCCAGTTACAAGAAAATGTGCCACATATGTAGAAAAACAACCAACATCTCCAAATGAACCGACTTTTTTTCCTTTATAAGTAGCATACATGCATTCACACGAATCTTCTAAAATTCTTAAAGAATTTTTTTCTGCAATTTTGACAATAGGATCCATATCAGCAGGAAGTCCAAATAAATGAACCGGTAGAATTACGCGTGTTTTATCAGTAATTGCACTCTCAATTTTATCAATATCAATATTATATGTATACGGATCAACATCAACAAATACTGGCGTCATATTGTTAAATAACACAATATTTGAAGTCGCAATAAAAGTTACAGCTGGAACTATAACTTCATCGCCATCATTCCAAGAATATTTTTCTTTCATCGCTGCAAGTGCCATATGGAGAGCGCTGGTACCACTGTTACTAAATACAGAGAATTTTGAATCATGCTCATTAGCAAATAGTTTCTCAAATTTCTTAGTCCAATCACCATAAGAAAGTCTATGACTATCTAAAACACTTATTACATATTCTTTTTCTTTTTTTCCAAAATGAAATCCTGCTGATCCAATTTGGTAATCCTTATCATCCATATACTACAACACCTATTATTTAACCTGAGTAGATAAGTACCAGCCTATCGTTTCTTTAAGTCCATCCTCAAATTCTGTTTTAGCCTTAAATCCAAAACTTGACTCTGCGAGATTAACATCAAGCTTGCGTCTAAGCTGCCCTCCAACTTTACTGGTATCCCACATTATCTTACCTTGATAGTCCATATATTCACAAATTAATTCTATAAGAATTTTTATTGGCACCTCTCTACCAGAACCAATATTCACAGGATCCGAAGAGTTGTGACTCTGTGTGGCCATCACTATTGCTTCAGCCGCATCATCAACAAACAAAAATTCTCTACTTGCGGTACCGTCTCCCCAAACATCAATACTGTCCAAATTATTATTTTTAGCATTGTAAACTCTTTTAATTAATGCTGGTATAGCATGGGAAGTTTCTGGATTAAAATCATCCCCCGGCCCATATAGATTAATCATTAGTAAGTGAATTGCATTGAATCCATATTGAGAG
>Ga0233429_1001900_pt1 | contig 23125 bp, 19 predicted proteins | sample SI_118_April2016_3_FD_179879 | JGI IMG/M metagenome (GOLD analysis project Ga0233429, IMG submission 179879) | Seawater microbial communities from Saanich Inlet, British Columbia, Canada - SI_118_April2016_135_MG | ecosystem: Environmental > Aquatic > Marine > Inlet | place: Canada: British... | reverse complement strand
AGCCCGTCTTGGCGGCGCTTAAATAGGCAGCTCAGTCGTTCGCGATCTTCGACAACAAAGCGATCAATTGGCCGCGCTCTTCGGTCGACAAATTTGCCGCGATCCGATCTTCATGCCCCATAACCATCGGTTTAAGTTTCTCTATTAAAGCTTCACCTTGTTGGCTGAGCACCAAAGCATAGGAACGCCGGTCAACCGGTGAGGGTCGCCGCTCAACCAGGCCTCTCGATTCCAAGGCATCAATAACAGCCACCATGGTCGAACGTTCAATGCCCACAGCGCGCGCTAGGGCAGATTGGGTAAGACCGGGATTTGAATAGACCAATAGAGCGACGCCAAATTGTCCCGGCGTCACCTGGACTTCGCTCATGGTTTTAACGAAATCATTAAACACAGTAATCTGAGCTCGACGTAGATGATAGCCGAGCAATGTCGGCAGAATATCGAAATCGATATCTGCGTCATTTGTACTGGCCTCAGAGGCTGAAAGTGTTTTATCCACCACGGTTTTCAATCAATTTTTTTTAAACAGTTAATTAAATATGCTGCGACCATAAGATTTATGCCTAACCTTGTCTATACACGCCACAGTATTTTTAGTGTAGCCGAAAACTGCCATTTTTTTCAATTCAACTAACCTCTAAAGAAGGACTGTTTTCAGCCATTTGGCGTAGGGCAAAGCGCTGTAATTTTCCAGTTGCTGTCAAAGGCATCTCGTCCACAAAGAACATGCGACGCGGACATTTGTAGATCGATAAATTAGCGGTCAGCGAATCTGTCAATTCCTGTTCAAGTGCATCGGTCGAACCGCTGATATCGGGGGCGACCATAAACAACGCCAACCGTACGAGACCATCTTCATTGGGCACACCGACAACAGCAGCTTCCTGGACGGCGTCGTTTTTGAGAACCTGATCTTCAATTTCGGATGGGCTCACCCATTGGCCTGATATTTTGAGCATGTCGTCCGCCCGTCCCTGATATTCGTACCAGCCCTCTTCATCAAAAGTGAACATGTCATTAGTGCAATACCAGCCATCTTTGAAAACTTCCCGGGTTTTCTTTTTCATATTCCAATAGCCGCTGGCGACACAGGACATTCGAACCCATAACACACCCGGCATATTTGGCTCGGTCACCACGTCGCCATCCTTGTCGATTATTTTCACTTCGGTTCCAGGTGTTGGCACGCCGCAGGTGCCGGGGTTCATTTTATCCGGTCGGTTGGCGAGGAACAGGAAGCAGGTCTCGGTCGCGCCGATACCTTCCAACATGGGGCGCCCAGTGGCCTCCATCCATTGATCAAATAACGAGCGTGGGAGCTTTTCTCCGGCCGTCAGATAATAACGCACATTTTTAAAATCTTGGTTTTCTGCAACGCCGTCCCGCAACATATTTCGGTAGAAAGTCGGCACGCTGAGCAAAATCGTCGGTTTGTATTTTTCAACGATTGCCGCAACAGAGGCGGCATCCGGCCATTCGGGATAAAGAATAACCGTCGCTCCCAGCCTAATCGGTGCCAAAAAACAATGCGCCAGGGAAAATGCGAAAAACAGTTTTGACGAGCCGTAGATGCGGTCGCCCGGGCCAACCCCCATAAGCTCACCCATCAAATGCTCAGCAGAAAATATTGATTTTTGACTATGAACAACGCCTTTGGGCTTACCTGTTGTGCCGGATGAATACATCCAAAGCGCCGGGTCATTCGGCTTCAATTCGACGGCCTCCAATTCCTTTGAGGCGGGATCCATTATATTTGGCAAATTGTGAAAATCAGGATACTCAGCATCGGTGATAATGACTGCTGGATTAGCCGTTACATCTGCAGCAATTTCCTGAAAGCCGTCGATGAACATGTTATCAAGAATAAAGGCTTTGGCCTCGCTGTCATTCAACGTATAGGCAACATCAGCCGCACTTAAGCGCAAATTAACCGCGATCGGCACGGCGCCAATTTTCATGAGCCCCAAATAACAATAGAAGAATTCCGGTGTATCACGCACCATCATAACGGTGCGGTCGCCCTTCGATATACCCAATTTCAAAAAGGCATTTCCCGCTTGATTCACGCGATGCCACAATTGACAATAGGTCACGGTTTCATCGCCGCAAACGAGCGCGATATCGTGATTTTGGCCACGCGCTATCGAGGGACCGAGAACTGCCTCGGCCATATTAAGCGATTTTCTGTCTGAACCGTTGGTCGAGGACACTGAGGACCCCCCCTCTGTATATATATTTCTGCGACGCGACAGCTATTCATTTATTGGAATTATTAACTGTATTGTTGGGCTACCGAACGTTTTTAGTCAAGCATTTGCTCATGTTAATTGGAAAAAATTTGCTTTAGAATGGCGAACCTAATATCTAGTGAGTTGGTAAGCGAAGATTGACCAGGTAATTGACCAGGTAATTGACAGGGGAATTGATAAATGGCGGCCAAATACAGTGTGAAAGATATCAAACGGACGTCTAAGGTGCTTTTAGTCCTGGGCGGCTTCGTTCTGATGGCAGCTTTAACAGCATGCAGTTCAAGTTCGGGGAGTTGGCAGCATCCAACAAAACCAAAAGATATGTGGTCGGCTGATATTTCTGCCTGTAAAAGTCGGGCCAGCATGCTGATCTCCCGTCAGTTAGATATCGACAGCGATTCTAACTTTCGCGTTCAAGATGATCTCCAAGTTCAGTTCGCCGCTCACGATGCGCGCAAAAAACGCTATGCCTATTTCACCAATTGTCTTTCGGGCAAAGGTTATCGACAGGTTTCTGGCAATTAGCTGAGCCGGACGATCAGAGACAAACGACACCATGGATAAATCCGCAAATGATGTGCTGAGCCAGCTTCTATCGGACGCCGGTATTGAATATTCTGCGGCGGCGGTTAGGGATATTATAAAAGGTGTTGCCGCCAGCCCGGGTAGCGATGGTGCTATTGGCCCAGCAGATTCATGGCACCAACTCGTCGGCCTAGACATTTCTTCCGCATTAGCAGGTGCCTTAACCTCAGAATTAGAAATTGCCCTAAAAATTGATGATGGCTTGGGCGATGGGTCCAATCCTTCGAAAGCACGGCTGGCAGATCTTCGCGGCGAGCTGAAAGCTCAAAGTCTGGATGGCTTTATCATCCCACTGGCCGATGAGCATCAAGGCGAATATGTCCCAAAAAATGCCCAAAGACTGGCCTGGCTCACCGGCTTTACGGGCTCCGCCGGCCTCGCCATCGTGCTCAAAAAAAAGGCGGCAATTTTTGTCGATGGGCGCTACACCTTGCAGGCTAGCGAACAAGTAGATGAGGATCAATTTGAGATCAATCATTTGATCGACCAACCTGCTGACACTTGGATTTCAGAAAATTTAAAAAACGAAGCCGTCCTGGGCTTTGACCCCTGGCTGCACACTTCCGATGGCGTTGTCAGGTTGCGAAAAGCTTGTGCAAAAGTGGGCGCAAAATTGTCACCCGTTGACGCCAATCCCGTCGATGCGGTATGGCACAATCAACCGCACCCACCGCTGACGCCGGTGACTTTGTTGGGATCTGACCTAACCGGCCGAGCTTCCATTGAAAAACGCCAAAACACAGCTCTCGCGCTACAAAGTGAAGGTCTTGCCGCCTGTGTACTCACCGCACCAGACTCGATTGCCTGGGCCGCCAACATCCGTGGCGGCGACGTACCTTACACGCCGTTTTCTTTGAGCTTCGCCATACTTCATGCCGATTGTAAGCTCGCGATATACGGTGATCTCAGAAAATACCCGAGCTCCTCAATCAAAGATCTGGAACAGGATATCTCGCTCCACCCAAGAGAGGATTTTTTACCGGCGCTCCATAATCTGGGGGCGCAAAAATCCAAAATCGGTGTCGATCTGTCCAGCGCCGCCGAAATAATCACCAAAACCCTGACCGATGCAGGTGCCAGCCTGCAGCGTTTAACCGACCCCTGCCAATTGCCCAAAGCCAAAAAGAACGCGGTCGAATTAGACGGTATGAAGCAAGCTCATGTAAGAGATGGCATCGCCCTCACCCGCTTTCTGGCCTGGCTGGATGAAACAGCGCCGGGCGGAGATCAGACGGAAATATCGGTCGCGGATCAATTGGAAGCTTTTCGCCGGGAAGGTGATAAGATCCAGGGCCTAAGCTTTCCAACCATTTCAGGCTCGGGGCCCAATGGCGCTATTGTGCATTACCGCGTGACGCCTGAAAGCAACCGTAAGCTGGATCAAAATTCGCTCTATTTGGTGGATTCCGGCGCTCAATATTTGGATGGCACCACGGATGTCACCCGAACGATTGCCATCGGCACGCCGAGCGCAGAAATGAAAGACAGGTTTACCCGCGTTCTTAAAGGCCATATTGCGCTCGTAAGTGCGGTTTTCCCAATGGGCACCAGCGGCTCACAATTGGATGTCTTGGCACGCGCTGCGTTATGGCAAATTGGTCTGGATTATGATCATGGCACCGGTCATGGCGTCGGCAGCTATCTCGGCGTTCATGAGGGACCGCACCGAATTTCAAAGATTGGCAACCGTATCGCTCTGGAGCCTGGTATGATCGTCTCAAATGAGCCGGGATATTACAAAACGGGTGAATATGGCATTCGAATTGAGAGTTTACTTGCCGTGGTGGTGCCACCACAGCCTGAAACCACCGAAGCTATGGGAGCAAAGCCCCTCCTCGGTTTTGAGACACTTACCTTGGCCCCGATCGACCTCAGATTGATAGAAAAAGCTCTCTTAACCCGGCAAGAAATGGATTGGCTCAACGGATATCATCATAGAGTAAGAACCACGCTCGGCCCGTTGCTGGACAAAAAAACCCAGAAATGGCTCGAACTCAAATGTGTTGATATTAACTAGATTAATATGGCTTATTCACGAAATGGGTGCTGGTGATTGCCCTTATTGCCATTTCTGCTATTTTTCCTTATAAAATCAAATTGTTATAATTGGTCTACGATATAAAAATACTTACTTAATTTATACATTTATTCGGCCCGAAAGGGTCAGCGACTATTAAATTTAAAAATTTAGCTAAAAAACTAACGTAATTTCGAGGAATACTTATGGCTGGCACGCCGACAAAGAAGCTTTTCACCGCTGAAATCAAAATGATGAAGGAGAAAGGCCAGGAATTGCCGCAACACGTTTTTGAAACGAGCGGTTCAGAGGCTGCACCTACGCCCACTTCCAAAGGCGTATCCAATGCGCAATTGCTTTCTGCCATCCTTGATCTCCAAATAATCATGCGGAAAAACAACCAGGCAAGTGCTGAGCCCGCTGCCGCACCCGTTGCAGCCCCAGAACCTTCCGATGCCTCGCCCGAGACGACACAGTTAGAGCAGGATTTTGAAGCGGCGACGGCGCTTAAAAATGAAATTCGGGCGCTGTCGCGCTCAATTCAGGAAACAAAATCTGAAATTCGCTCCATGCAAGGCGGCACGCAGGGTGGCGACCAGGTCTTGAAGGCGTCGCATGAATTGGATGCCGTTGTTCAAGCGACCGAAGATGCGACAAACATAATTCTTGAATCCACTGAGAAAATTGATGAATTGGCGGCAAAACTTCAAAATAATGCTGACAATGAAGATGATCGGGGCGCCGCCGATGAAATCATGGAAATCACGATAAAAATGATCGAAGCGTGTAACTTTCAGGACCTTACCGGTCAACGTATTACAAAGGTTGTCAGCGCTCTCAAATATGTCGAGGATCGCATCAATGCGATGATTGAAATTTGGGGCGAGGAAGATATTTCCGAAGTTGATGCCTCGGTTGCTGATGAGACAGATGGAGACAAAAACCTCCTCAATGGCCCGGCTATGGGTGATGAAGGTATCGCTCAAGACGACATCGACGCCCTTTTTGACTAATACTCGATCCTGAGACTCCGCCATTTCTGTGGGTCTTATTGCTGATTTCTACTAAAAATCATTGAAATTTGCTTAAGCCATCCAAACATAGATGTATTGCTAGAAATGCACAAATTGGATTGTAAAAAAAGCTCATTTGATGCCGAAAGATAGCGCAGAAGAAATAGCTATTCCCAAGACCGTTAGCCTCGACTCTGAAATGCGCAAAATTGTGCTCGCGGGGGTCAAGTTCCTATTGGCACGCCTCAAGCAAAATAAGGTTATAGAAGCTGAGACGGAATATAAAGACGTCCTCCTGACACCGCTTCTAATGCAAAAATATCTTGATCTCGTGCGCGACAATCTCGACCTCGGAAAAGATTTATTTGTCGATGAAGCAGGCAATCGTGTTTTAGATTTAGATACACCACTGGTTTGTGGTGCCACCTTGAGCGAAATTGAACGCATGCTTGTCTATACCTGCGCCAGTAAAATTTTTGTAACCTCGAAGAAACCCAAAGTCATCAAGGAGAAGAAGAAAAAGGGATTTGGGTTTTTTGGTGGAAAAAAAGACAAAGACGCAGACGGAGAAGCAGCTAAAAAACTAGATGAAGGGGCCGACAAGCTGGCCGAACTTAAACCTCATCTTATTTATGCCTGGCAGCTCCCGCTCGTCGATGCTTACCAAAAATTGCAACGCGAGCATTATCAAGCGCTCGGCGATACGCTCCTATTTTTAGACACACCTCAAAAAGTAAGCGTTGTTGCCGGTCTCAGCCCTGGTGCGATTGCCGATGTTCGGAAACTTACCGAGGAGCGATTTGAGACCATCCTACGCGTCAAACCTCAAGCAATCGCGGGTATGTCGCAAATTAAATCCAAAGCCAAATTTGATTTTTTATTTAAAACCGCAAAAAAACGCGTCTTTGACTTTTTCGCTCGTGAACAACAATACGTTGCTGAAATACTGGGCGTCCATGAGGACATTGCCTGGGCCTTGGACCAAAGCGTTGCCGATATGTCGATGGAAAGTTTGCCGGTGATCAGTCGGCTGAAAATGCCTTTCCTCAAAGTATTCATGGAAGTTTTCCGAGAAGAATTTGGTGATTTCGCGAAACTTATTCTGCGTGAGCCTGAATTTGCGACGGCGCATTTGAAGCCAATTATCGAAGAATTCGTCAATATGATGTCGGGTGATTCGATGGCTGACGATAAAGAAGATGCCGTTGCCAATATTGTAAGTCTCAAATGGCGTGGCCAGAAAGACGATGTTCTCGAATGGTATAAGACCTTGAAACAGGAGCAAAAAGAGGCCGCGGCAGAAGAAAAAAAGCTGGCAAAATTAACCAAGAAAAAATTGAAATAGGCTTTTTTCGCACCATCTCCGCTTTTTTTGCTCTAAAACCACCTAAATCCATCAAATTTCTCTATTATTTTGAACTCATACCACTTGATTGCTAAGCGGATATGATCAGAATAGCGCGACCTTTAATGGGAATTAAGATTCTCGCAGGAAATTGTACTGAAATATGAGTGATGCGACTAAAAAAGAGATGAGTTCGAGCGCCATTTGGGGCGGTCGGTTTGATGGGGGTCCGTCAGAAATCATGGAACGCATTAATGCGTCAATTGATTTCGATAAGCGGATGTATGCCCAGGATATTGCTGCGTCTCAAGCCCATGCAGCCATGCTCGTCGCTCAAGATATCATTTCGGCCGAAGATGGCGCCCGGATAAGTGACGGGCTCGAGCAGATTCTGGCCGAGATCACGGCCGGTGAATTTGAGTTTAAGACCGCGCTTGAAGATATTCATATGAACATTGAAGCCCGGCTTACCGAGATCATCGGCGATGCGGCCGGCAGGCTGCACACCGCCAGGTCCCGAAATGATCAAGTCGCCACCGATTTCAAACTTTGGGTCAGAGACGAGCTTGATGGCCTGGACGCCGCACTAAAGTCTTTTCAAGCCATGCTGATTGCCCGGGCCGAAGAACACGTCCAGACGATCATGCCGGGCTATACCCATTTACAAACGGCGCAGCCGGTGACACTTGGCCACCACCTTTTAGCCTATGTCGAAATGATTGGGCGAGACAGAAGCCGGGTTGTCGATTGCCGCACAAGAATGAACGAGAACCCCTTGGGGTCGGGCGCGCTCGCCGGCACATCTTTTCCAATAGATCGGCACGCGACAGCCGCGGCGCTTGGCTTTGATGGTCCGACAACAAATTCTCTGGATGCGGTATCAGATCGGGATTTCGCCCTTGAATATATGTCCCTGGCCGCCATTCTTTCGGTGCATCTCTCCAGGCTCGCCGAAGAAATCGTCGTCTGGGCAAGTGCGTCCTTTGGTTTTGTCAATTTACCGGACAGTTTTTCGACCGGTAGCTCCATGTTACCGCAAAAAAGAAATCCGGATGCGGCGGAGCTGGTGCGGGCTAAATCAGGCCGGGTGATCGGCAACCTCAACAGTCTTCTGATTGTTATGAAGGGTTTGCCGCTGGCCTACAGCAAAGATATGCAAGAAGACAAAGAGCCGGTTTTCGAGACAGCTGATACGCTGGCGCTTACCGTTGCAGCAATGACCGGCATGTTTGAGGAAATTACCTTCAACGCAGACAGAATGCTGGCGGCTGCCAAAGCTGCTAACTCCAACGCGATTGATCTCGCCGATTGGCTGGTCCGGGTTCTGGGCAAGCCCTTTAGGGAAGCGCACCATATCAGTGGCGCCATGGTCAAACTAGCCGAAGGCAAAAACTGTACGCTGGAAGAATTATCGCTTGGCGACATGCAGAGCATCGAGCCCGCCATAACCGAAGACGTTTTGGCCCAGCTTGATATTGAGCAAGCCTTGAACGCGCGGTCGAGTTTTGGCGGAACCGCACCCGAAAACGTCAAAGACGCTTGCGCTCAGGCACGTCTTAAGTATCTTGGATAAAGTAACTTTGGATTTTAGCTGATGACATACCGTCAATTGCGAAAATGGATATTTGCTTTATTGGTCGTCTTGATGACGTTACCGATGCTATCGGCCTGCGGTAAAAAGGGCAAATTAGAGCCCCCGCCCGGTGAAAAATCCGATTATCCGCGAGAATATCCAACCTATTGAGCTTTTTCGCTAAATCAATAAACTGAGCCTGACATGGATCATTTTGACTACAAAAACGGCATCCTCTCTGCCGAAGACGTGGCTATCTCCGAAATAGCGGAGGCTGTCGGCACGCCTTTTTATTGCTATTCGACAGCGACGATTGAGCGCCACTATCAGGTTTTTGCTGAGGCACTTGAGGGTCTCCCGGCGACGATTTGCTATGCCGTCAAAGCGAACTCCAATCTGGCTGTTATTAAAACCCTTGCCGATAAGGGGGCTGGTGCAGACGTTGTCTCCTCTGGCGAATTAATGCGCGCGCTTAAAGCCGGTGTGCCCGCCAAAAAAATCGTTTTTTCCGGCGTTGGCAAAACGCGGGATGAACTCGCTCACGCGCTTAAGGAAGATATTCTTCAGATCAACATCGAATCTGAGCCGGAATTGCACGTCCTCAATGAGGTTGCGGGCGAAATGGGCAAAAAGGCAGAAGTCGCTTTCCGCATCAATCCGGACATCGATGCGCATACCCATGACAAAATTTCGACCGGTCGCTCGGAAGATAAATTCGGCATCGAGTGGACACGCATTCACGATGTTATTACGCGTGCCAGCAAACTGCCTCATATTAAGATTGCCGGCCTCGCCATCCATATCGGCTCACAATTGACCGAGTTGCAGCCGTTCCGCGACGCCTTTATTCGGCTGAGAGACATCGTTGCAATCCTGCGCGCCGATGGTCACGCCATGACGAGACTTGATCTCGGCGGTGGTCTTGGCATCCCTTACGATGATGCCCGCACACCCAGCCCGGCTGATTACGGCAAAGTCGTGAAAGAGGTTTTGGGTGATCTTGACTGCGATCTGTTGTTTGAGCCGGGCCGTCTAATAGTTGGTAATGCCGGTATTTTAGTGACCAAGGTCGTCTATGTGAAAGAAGGCGCGACCCGCCGCTTTCTAATCTTGGATGCGGCCATGAACGATCTGATGCGGCCCAGCCTCTATGATGCCAAGCATAATATCGTTGCCGTTATTGAGCCAAATGAAGGCGCAAATCTGGAGCGCGTCGACGTTGTTGGCCCGGTTTGTGAGACCGGCGATACCTTTGCGACCGAGCTGGATTTACCCGCCGCCGAAGCCGGTGATTTACTGGCCATTCGCTCGGCGGGAGCTTACGGCGCCGTTATGGCCTCAACTTATAACAGCCGCGACCTGATTCCTGAGGTTTTGGTCAAAAAAGGCGCTTATTCAATTATTCGCGAGCGCATTGCAGCTGAGACTATGCTATCTTACGAAAATCTGCCAAACTGGGAGTCGTAAGCGGCAGATGTAAGCTAATTTGTCGCAAATAGTGGAAACGGTAGAAATTTGCGAAATAAGCCGAAAAAAGACGAATTTTTATACAAGATTTACCTCAGGCTCGCTAAAGCCAGCCTGACATGGGAGCGCTTGTGGCCGGCGCTCTGGCCGGCTGTTGCCTTGGCCGGCGTGTTTTCAATCGCAGCCCTGCTTGAGCTTTTCTCGCATCTTCCGATTTGGCTGCATGCCGGGATCGTTGTTGCGTTTTTAATTGGCTTTTTGGCAGCCCTACAAAAAGCTGTTACCCGGCTGCCGCGCATTAAAGTCATCCAGGCCCAGCATCATATTGAACAAGCCAGCCAACTCAATCACCGCCCGTTAGCAGCGCTTGATGATACGTTGGCGGCAGGCGGCGGCGATGCCACAGCGCGCGCATTATGGCGGGCGCATCAGGCACGCATGGCTCAAGAGACCGATCATCTTAAATTGGGCATACCACAAGCGGGTCTCGCCAAACGCGACCCCTGGGGTATGCGGGCCGGCATCGCGCTGATGCTGGTCGTTGGTGTGATCGCTGCCGGTAGCGATAGTTTCAATCGTTTGGGCCGAGCCCTATTACCCGAGCTATCCGCCCTCACTTTGGGTCGCTCAGTTAGCATCAATATTTGGATTACGCCGCCAGCCTATACGAACGTGCCGCCGATCATTCTCAATGCCGGCACTCAAATCCCTGAGACATCTGCTAGCAAGCAGCCGAAACTTCTGAAAATACCAGCCGGCAGCACGTTTCTCGCGCAAGTGAATGGCGGCGGTGCCGTGCCGCAACTCACTTTGGGGAAAGCCGCAAAAGCAACTGACATGCTGAATTTCGATCGCATCGAAGCGGATGCCTATCACCTGGAGGCCGAGCTCGGCGGTGAAGGCGAAAATGCAACCAACTTGGATATCGGCGATCGCCTCTCGATCATGCAACACGGCCACGAATTGGCCGGCTGGCCGCTCAGCCTCAAGAAAGATACCGGCCCGGTTGTTGAGTTTTCAGGCGCGCCGGAAGCAACGCCGCAGCTCCGCCTGCAACTGCCCTTCTCCGCCAAAGACGATTACGGCGTCAAAACTGTCAGAGCATCGATCCGTCGCTTGGATGGCAAGAAAATTCCAGGCGGCGAAGATGAGATTATTCTCCGCCTGCCCCTACCCGGTCAGGAAAAGACCAATGTTAAAGGCAAGTCCAACCATGATCTGGTGTCCCATGTCTGGGCCGGCCTACCGGTCCTGGTTCACTTGCTGGCCAGTGATGAGCTTGGCCAGACCGGTCTCAGCCAGGTAGAACCCGTCGTGTTGCCCGAGCGCCGATTTAGCCATCCGGCAGCCAAGGAATTGTACGAAATTCGTAAACGCCTGGCCGTCGACCAGCGCTCTCGCATTTTAGCTGGTCTCAAACTCGATCAACTTTCCGAAGAGCCCAAATTATTCCAAGGCAACAAAGCGGTTTATCTGGGTCTCCGAGTTGCCCGCGAACGTCTCAAACGCGACAAGCGCGAACGTGCTGTGGTCCAGGTTCAAAAAATGCTATGGGATATGGCGCTTCGGATTGAGGAAGGCTTGGCCGCAACCGCGGGCGCTGATTTGCGTGCCGCCCAGCGCCGCCTGATGGAAGCACTTGATCGCAACGCTGATGCCAAAGAGATCGAGCGCCTGATGAATGAAGTGCAAAAGGCGCTCGAGAAGTTTATGTCGTCATTGATGCGGGAATTGCAACAGCGCGGCCAGCTCCAGCAAATGGACCCCAATGCACAGACCATGACCAATCAGGACATTCAGCGCATGCTCGACCGGGCCCGTGAGCTTATGCGCCAAGGCAATCGCGATGCTGCCAAACAGTTGATGGCGGAACTCCAACGCATGCTGGAAAACCTGCGCAGCGCCTTGTCGCGTGGTGGTCGTCAGAGCCAGCAATCCAAGCAGGCGCAAAAGACCATGAAAGAGCTGCGCGACATCATCCGCCGTCAACAAAAGCTGTTGGATGAAACTCATAAACGCGCCCAGCGAGACCCGGCGGAGCGTGAACAAGAAGGCAAGAAAGATACCGAAGGTCTCAAAGACCAAGAAGGCATTCGCCGCCAGCTTGGTAAAATGATGCAAAAATTTGGCGAGATGATGGGTAAGATTCCAAAAGGTCTCGGCACCGCTGAGCGCGCCATGCGGGAGGCCGAAAAATCCTTGGGCCGTGGCCGCCAAGGCGAATCCGTCGGCCCACAAGGCCGCGCCCTTGATGCGCTCCGCAAAGGGGCTCAGAACTCCGCCCGCGCTCTCGCTCAACGCATGGGCCGTGGGCGTGGACGGGCAAATGGCCAACGCGGTCCCGGCGGACGTTTTGGCGCTTTCAGTGGTCCGCGCCTGCGTGGTATGCGGCCAGGCAACCGCGATCCCTTTGGCCGCCGCCAACAAGAAGAAGGCAACCAAGGCACGGCAACCGGCCGGGTTAAAATCCCCGGCGAGCGCGAAATGCAACGCGCCCGCGAAATCTTAAATGAACTCCGCCGCCGCGCCGGTGACCTCTGGCGCCCCGAAATGGAACTCGACTATATCGAACGGCTCCTCAAGCGGTTTTAATTAAGTAAACTGTCGCCCAATCGTCACAAAAACTCTGTCCGCTCTGCCCTCAGAATCGGACATGAATGGGATAGAGCAAAAAAGTCTGCTTTTGACCCAAAACGGAATTCAAAGTTCCTTTACAGTGGCGCAGGGAAATTCAACCCAGAATTTGCTACCCTTACCTTTTGTACTTTCAAAACCGATCCGGCCACCCATAAGTTCAACCAAATGTTTCGATATCGTCAGGCCAATACCGGTTCCCTTAACAACGGCGTCATCAAAACCCAGTCGATTGAACGCTTCAAATACTTGCGCTTGCGAGTCCTTGTGAATACCAATACCAGTATCCTCAATTGTGATCCTGGTAATTCCCATATCCACACCTTCGCAACCCAGAAAAATCTTTCCATCTTCGATGTTATACTTGATTGCATTGGTGAAAATATTCAACAGGACTTGTTTGAACTTAATTTTATCGACCATCACTGCGACATTTTCATGACCATCACACAAGTCAACGAACTTGATATGCCGCTCTTTCATCAACTCGTTAATATAAGGGATAATCTCAACCAGAATTTCCTTTGGCGACACTTCTTCTATACGCAGTTTCGTTCTCTCGTTTTCTAATTTTTCTAGGTCAAGAATATCATTAACGAGTTGAAGCAAGTGTTGACCAGAACTATTAATATCTTCAGCATATTCTAGATATTTATCATTAAGATGGCCAAAAATCTGTGCCTTCATCGTATCAGAGAATCCGATAATTGCATTCAGTGGGGTACGCAACTCATGGCTCATGTTGGCCAAGAACTTTGATTTTGTTTGGTTAGCGGTTTCCGCTTCCTCCTTGGCTCTTATAAGTTCATTCTCAACAATCTTTCGTTCAGTGATATCCATTACCGTTCCGGACATATATGAACCTTTTTGATCATCCCCCTGGACGGTTTTACCAACAATGTGAATGGTTCTTTCCCCGCCGCCCGGTTGGACAATTTGACATTCTGTATTGAAAATTTTCTGTGTTTTAAAGGCATCCATCAATTCTGAGATCACTCTGTAGCGATCATCAGGATGAAGACTTTTCTTAAAATTATTGATGGTTGGTTCAACTTCTCCAGGTTCGTAGCCAAATATCCGATAGCGTTGATCAGACCAATAAGCTTCTCCCGAAAATATATTGAGCGTCCAACTGCCAAGTCCCGCAACTTTTTGAGCTTCTGCTAGGTTTGCTTCACTAAATCTCAAAGCTTCTTGCGAAAGAACTTGCTCGCTGATGTCTTCGACACTTGACCAAATAAGTTCCTGATTATCATCATTGATTAGAACGCCGGATAGGCGAACAGGAATACGCTGGCCGTCTTTATGTATATATTCCTTTTCATATGGCCCATACCGACCAATTTTTTTCAGAGAATTTAATTGTTCCTGTTCCTGTTGTTCAAATTCAATTGGTGTAATTTCCCAATAGCTCAGCTCCAAGGTCTCCGGTACTGAGTACCCGAGAATCTCGGCAAAGGCAGGATTAACGTATGTTAATTTGCCTTCCATGTCGCAAATAGCCAGCCCAATAGGCAGCGCTTCAAACAACAAGTTATTGAAATGGGGTTCCATTCTCGATTTTCAAATTTTGTTACGTTGCACGCGTTTTTAAGTGACCACTCCTATAATTTATATAAGAAACCTTATCGTCAATTTCAATATTTCCCAAATTTTAGCAATGCCACAAATCCAATTATGTCCGCTTATGACTACTAGCAGACACTTTTGACCTATGAAATAAATGTCCACTTTCGGGAGTTAAGCAGGCAATGAGGCTGTGGCGAAACCACCACATTTTGGCGAATTTTGAATTCGGCAATCGGTCACCGAAATATCCGAGATGGGCTACTTTACCACGCGCAGCTTGATCTGGATTTCTTTGAGGATGTTGTATTCATGCTGGGCGCGGGTGGCGAGGTCGTCGGATGAAATCTCTCCGCTTTGCAGTTTTTCGAGCATGTCGTCTGCCAGCACCCATTGCACATCCTCAACTTCAAAATCGACGTCGATATAGTCGGCCAGGGGTGTGTTGGCATAGCCCGCTTCCCGCCATTCCGCATTGAGGCGCTTGGAGAACAGGTGGAACTGTTCCGGCAGGATCGGGCGAACATGAGTAGGATCGATGATAAATTCATCGTGGCGCGGATGGGGCACGTTGATGCGAATTTCGGCATCGGCCTGACAAATTCGATAAAGCTCTTTAATGATCGCGAGATAAACTTCTTTGGTCTCGCCCAGATGTTCAAGCACGTGGCTCATGACAATTTCATCGACAGAATTATCTTCGAAGGGCCACGGGAAAACCTCCAGATCGACCACTTGATCGGGCGCGCAAAGCTGCTGGCTATCAACATTGAGATAACCTTCGAGCTTATTATTGCCACAGCCTAAATTGAGCTTCATCACAAGCATCCTAACTTCTGTTAGGACTCACTCTAGCCTTTGGGGTGGACGGGGTGCAACCTTCTGTCGCTCCCCAATCCACACCCAAAACTCACGAAGCGCCCGGTTTATCAGGAAACAAACGCTTCAATTCATCTAGCCAATGTTCGATAAGCTCACGCCGCATCTGATACAGCTCTCGTCTGGCACTGAGCCAGGAGCTGCCTGCCGGATTTTGTGAATGGATGGAAAAGTCTCGATAAGATGTCGAGCCTCTAATTTTATCATCCGGGCGTGGCGCCGGAGGATTTTCGATTATATTCATTTTTCGCTCCCTCAAAATGGGCCGCAAACGGCAGCCCATACCAATTACTCAGCAATAACCATGCCGATTAGAGAAAGCGAAAATAAAGGCGTGATTTCAATTAGTTACCAAAAGGTTAATTTTTATGGCTGGAGGGGAGGGGTAAAATTATCCGGCAAATCCTGCCGAAAATTAACCAATCAGGCTATTTATGCCCATCTTATTTCTTGGGGGCATCCTTTTCAGGAGCCGTTTCCTGAGACCCATCTTCCATGATGAAGGCACCATAGGTGACATCCAGCCGCCGGGCCGTCGGCACAAGGTTTTTAAAGACACTCTCAAATTTTTCTGATTTGCCGGGGGCCAGCCTGGTTTTCGCCAGCTTTAAGGTCTGAATTTGAACAACTTGCTCTTCGGCATCGATGGCCCGGATCAGAATCTCCGGCACTTGCTGCTCAATATCGGAAATATTCGTAATTGAGCCTCGAACGACGATGACTTCTTTGCCATCGCGTTGTTCACGTTTGGGATTCCCCGATTGCAGCTTAAGACCATCACCCGGAATTGCTACCCGCATCCCCAGCAGCTCAAAAACGATGTTCGAGGCGGGGACCAGATCGACGACAATACCGCGCATAAAGATCGCACCGCCGCCCAATCCACCGACAACAATGAGAATGACCAAAACCTTGATCAGCATTTTAACGATGCCGCCCTTGCTTTCCTCTTCCAGATCATCTTCATCCGGATCATAAAGCCCGCCGGAAATCGGATCAGGGTCCGGAATATCATCCGGGTCAATTTCTTCCTCATCATCAAAGTCATCTGTTTCGGGTGGATGATGAGATTCAAATGGTTCCGGATCTTCTAATTCCTCAAGATCCTCGAGGCTGATCTCTTCAGGCTCTTCGATTTCCGGCTCGTTTGAAATAGCTGCGACATCATCAGCGGCACCCAGCATGGCCTCCAACTCGTCATCGGACGGTAGATCCTCTTCGGGGATTGGCTCTGGCTCGGGAAGCGGCTCGGGCTCGGGAATTGGCTCTGGCTCCGGCTCGGGCAGTGGAGCAGGTTCTGCCACGGGCACGGGTTCTGGAACAGGTGCCGGAGCTGCCGGTTGCGCCATCATTTGAGGCGGCACGGCAAATTGCCCAGGCGGCACATATTGCACTGGTACGTATTGCGGTTGTGGTTGATGAACGACCGGGTATTGATGCCATGAATGGTTACAATTAAAACAACGAACGGCCCGACCATCGGTTCCGATCATTGCACCATCGACACTAAAGGAGGTCGAACAAGAGGGACAAGCAATATACATTAGCAACCATCGTCATTACACTATTGATACTTATAGGAAAATGCGGTTCTGAACGCAAGTGGCGCTGGACGAATGGGTTGCTTGCATGTCATTCTTGCCACCTATCAAAGCAATTATTTAAGGTCGAAAATCTACCAAAATGGCTGAAGTCGTTCGATTTGAAAATGTAGGGCTCCGTTACGGATTAGGACCTGAAGTGCTGCAAGATATCACTTTCGGTCTTGAAGCGGGCTCGTTTCACTTCCTGATAGGCCCCAGTGGTGCTGGAAAATCATCACTTTTGCGCCTGATGTATCTCGCCCACCGCCAGACCCGAGGATTGATATCCCTATTCGGACGAGACGTCTCGACCTTGCCCCGCGAGCAACTACCGAAAGTCCGTCGCCGCATCGGGGTAATGTTTCAAGATTTCAGATTACTGCCGCATCTAACCGCCTTTGATAACGTCGCTCTCCCTTTGCGGGTGGCCGGAGTTCGCGAATCGGAAATAAAACGCCATGTCGAAGAGCTACTGGTTTGGGTTGCTCTCGAAAACCATATGGACATGCGCCCGCCGACAATGTCAGGTGGACAGCAGCAACGGGTGGCCATTGCCAGGGCGGTTATTGCCAGGCCAAAAATACTTTATGCCGATGAGCCCACCGGTAATGTCGATGATCGCATAGCTGCTAGGCTGATGCATTTGTTTGAAGAGTTGAACAAGCTTGGCACGACAGTCATCATCGCGACCCATAACGAAGCGATTGTTCAGGAATTTGGCCGCCCCGTCCTAAAAATAGATGGCGGTCGCTTAAGAATAATCCCACAAGGCGTACCCTTGGACCGCCCTTCTCCATCCGGCCTATTCGATGTGGAAGAGGATTTTTAGCTATGCGCTTCCGCCAGTCCAAATTGGCCCTGGAAAAAGACGATTCCAATCGCTTCCTGCCCTGGATTATCGCGTTCATGGTATTGCTCGCCACCCTTTCAGTTGCCGGTATGTTGATGCTCAATCAAATATCAAATGTTTTTGAGCACAGCATCCACGACACCATGACCGTTCAAATTCCAGCCGCAGAAAACACAATTGCTGATGAGCGACACGCCAACGAAGCTCTCGCTGCCTTAAAAAAAGTCGGCGGCGTTATTGCCTCGAAGCGGGTGCCCAATGGAGAGGTCAGAAAATTACTGCAACCTTGGCTGGGTGAGACGGCCGGCTCTGAAGGCTTGCCGCTGCCGCAAATTATTGATGTCGAAGTCGACCGTAGTGCAGATTTGACAGCTGAGAAGCTCACAACATTACTTACCCCGATTATGCCCGGTACGACGGTTGACGATCACAGTGTCTGGCTAACCAGCCTGGTCGACACGCTACGTTCCGCTGAGCTTATTGCACTGGCCATCGTATTTCTGATCACCTTGGCAACAATGGGCACAGTCGTCTTCACCACGCGTACCGGCATGGGAATTCACCGCCAAACCATAGAAGTGCTGCATTTTGTTGGCGCCCAGGATGAGTTTATTGCCCGGCAATTCGCGACCCGGGCTTTTATCGTCGGCTTGCAAGGCGGCATTGTGGGAATCTTATTGGCCGCGCCCATTCTTTATTTATTTGATTATGTCCTCAAAAACCTCGAAGAGGGCCTGCTGCCTAAAGCCAGCCTAGATATCTCGATTTGGATTAGCGTCGGCTTTATTGTGCCGGTCGTTGCCTTCGTCGCTATGATGACGGCACGCTCGACCGTGCTCAAAACATTAAAGAAGATTGTGTGATCATGGCCTCCCAGCGCATGATGTTCGGCCCTACCCAAGCGAAACGCCGCATTAGCTTTCTGATGATATTGCTCGTACTGGCGCTTGGCGTGTGGACCTATGGCCTCATTTCCTTCGTCGATCTCATTCCTGACAAGGCCGTCAAAGCTGATCAAACAACCGATGCCATTGTTGTACTAACTGGCGGCAGTGACAGATTGAAAGAGGGGCTGACATTACTCACCAATAAAAAAGCAAAGAAGCTGTTTGTCTCAGGTGTTTACCGCGGTAATGATGTCAAACGATTGCTCGCTATCCAACAGTACAACCCGGCTGAACTTATGTGCTGTATCAATCTCGGCTATGCCGCCACCTCGACAGCAGGAAATGCGTTGGAAACTGCAATCTGGATTAATGAGCAGAAATATCGATCGCTCAGGCTGGTGACAGCCAACTACCACATGCCGCGCAGCTTATTGGAATTTCACCATATAATGCCGGATGTCGAGATCTTGCCTCATCCGGTATTCCCCGAGCAATTTAAGCGCGACCGCTGGTGGCAGTGGCCTGGTACAGCCACCCTGATCATTAGCGAATATACAAAATACAACATTGCCTCAGCTTTGAAAAATTTAGGGAATTTGAAAAAAATGTGGCAAGTTACAAACGACGGATCACCTAACAAATGAGTTCATCTATCGCCTATATCCGCTCAGGTATTTTTAATTTCCTCTTTTTCGGTTGGACGGCCCTCGTGCTGGCTTTGCTGTGGCTCGCCATGCCGTTCTCACCGTCCAATTTTCGCCGCGCCATTTCCGTATGGCCAAAGGGCTGCTTTGCTCTGTTAAAAATCATCGGTGTCTCATTTGAGATGCGGGGTCTCGAAAACATCCCAGCCAAGCCCGTTTTATTTGCCGTAAAACATCAGTCGGTCTGGGAGACGGTCTTCTTTCTATGGCAGCATAAAGACAATGCCTACATCATGAAGTCGGAACTCACGCGTATCCCATTTTGGGGCTGGTACATGAAAAAGAGCAGCCACGTTCTGGTCGACCGTACCGGTGGCGCAAGTTCGATGCGAGATATGATGCGGAAATCCAAAGCGATTATGGATGACGGTCGCTCGATCGCAATTTTCCCCGAAGGCACGCGCATGCCGCCGGGCACGATCGGCAAATTCCACCCCGGCGTTGCCGCCATATACACCCAACTCAATGCGACCGTTGTGCCGGTCGCTGTTAATTCCGGCATGTTCTGGCCGCGCCGCGTGTTTTTAAAAAAACCCGGCAAAATAGTCATCGAGTTTTTGCCGCCTATCGAGCCCGGTATGGATCGCAAAGAATTTATGGTGGAACTGCAAAGCCAAATTAAAACAGCGACGCAGAAGCTGGAGAAGGAAGCGGGTTTTGTACCAGAAGATGCGGAACCTCCAACCTCCCTACCGCACCCAAATGAATAGAACGAGCAATATCTATGGAATTAAGCCACGCGACCTACCAAGCCCTCCTCCCGCATCAGATTGTCTCGACAACTGGTGAGATACTCGCCTCACCAGCGGGCGCGACGCCTGACAAAATTGGGCTTATTGATGGCTCACGGCAATGGACTTTTAAAGAATTAGATCAACTGGCCAATCAATTTGCCCAAGCGCTATTAGAAAAATTTGGCGAAGGCCACAGCGAAAGAATGGGTCCGGTCGGTATCATCGGCAAGAACAGTGCGGAATATTTCATTGCGCATTTCGGCATCTCACGAACAGGGACCTATTCGATCAACTTTCCAACCCGGTGCAGTGTCGATGATTTGACCTATACGATCAATCTAACCAAGCCCTCAGCCCTCATCGTTGATGAAGATTGTCTGGAAATCGTTGAGGCGGCGCGCGCCCAATTTGAACACCAGCCGCTCTATATTTCGATTGGCCAACAAGGCGTAAATCCTTCAATTGAATTTTGGGATTTTTTCCAGGGACAAGCGAACACTCAGCCCGCTATAGAGATCAAACCCGAAGACAATGATACTATTATTTTTACCGGCGGAACCACCGGCAAACCAAAGGCGACATTGTCATCTCACCTCGCCAGGGCAGTCTCGGCAATGGCCGGCATTGAAGATTTTCGCGTCGCAACAGATCTGGTTGCTGGCTATTCGGTGCCGTTTACGCATACAGCGGGGCTGTGTTCCTGGCTCCAGCCAGCCGTATTGGCGGGGTGCACAGGCGTTATCATTCCTAAATGGGATCCAGAGATCTTTATGCAACTGGCAGAGCAGCATCGGATCAATATGATTTTTGCGGTACCGTCGCAAATGGCCGTTCTACTTGATCACCCGACGTTCGAGCCGGAACGACTGAAATCAATTGAGCGTATTATATTTGGCGGCGCACCGTTAGCTCGAGCCATAATTGAACGTGCCGAAGAAGCCATGCCGTGGATGTATTGCGGTCGGGCTTATGGCTCAACGGAAACCGGACATTTAGCAGCCCAGATAAAGCGCGACCGAGAGGCCGTATATGACGCTTACAATCAACCGGGCGGACGCATTGAGATAGAAATATTTAAAGCCCCTGGGGTTATCGCTGAAATTGGCGAAACCGGTGAAGTTGCGACCAGGGGTCCCCATCTTATGACCGGCTATCTTAACGACGAAAAGTCCGAAGCCGGATTTTTCAAATCCCAAGAAACCGATGGCGAATGGGGCTGGATGGGAGACTTAGCTGTCAAACATGACGGTTATTTTTCCATAAATGGCCGATCCAAACACATGATTATATCCGGCGGATTAAATATATACCCAGCTGAATTAGAAGAAGTTTTAAGCTGCTATCCAGGTCTCAAGGACTGCGTTGTCTTCGGTGTGGAGGACCCAACCTGGGGCGAAACACCGGTTGCAGCGGTGGTTCCCAAAGGCGACAGCATTGATGGCGATGATATAATGGCATTTGTTGCTGAGAAAGTAGCCGGCTACAAACAGCTCCGCAAAATTTTCGTCATTGAAGAAATATCTCGCACCGCTGCCGGAAAGGCCAGGATCGATGAGATTAGAAAGCAGTGCCTGGGATAACTTATACGCCTTCCTGTGAAAAACGTTAAAAACTGTGATTTGTTCAATAGAAACAAATAGTTACCTTTGGACAATAGGAGGGATAACTCTCGAATAACGGGGGAAACAAAACGGGAACTTTTTGTTGACCCTACGGGCTGTTTGCCGCTACACTACCACCCCAAAAATCGAATCGGTGTATTTCATGCCGTATAACTGGGGTTGGAAAGCAGTAAATTATGGCGTCAATTGCCGCAATTTCTCAGCAAATCTGGGATATGAAATATCGCTTTAAGAGCGCAGACGGCGTGGCAATCGATAAAACGATTGATGACACCTTCAGGCGCGTGGGCACGGCCTTAGCCGAAGCGGAAAGCGCGACAGAAGACTTCGTTGAAGAATTCTATCAGGCGCTCAGCGATTTTAAATTTCTACCTGCTGGCCGCATCATGTCGGGCGCTGGGACCGAGCGCGATGTAACGCTGTTTAACTGCTTTGTCATGGGTGACATCCCAGACGACATGTCCGGGATTTTCGAAAGCCTGCGGGAAGCTGCGCTCACTATGCAGCAAGGCGGCGGCATCGGTTATGACTTCTCGACGCTCCGGCCAAAAGGCGCGCCGGTTAAAGGTGTCGGTGCTGATGCGTCCGGCCCGCTTTCTTTTATGGATGTCTGGGATGCGATGTGCCGCACGATCATGAGTGCCGGCTCCAGGCGCGGTGCCATGATGGCCGTCATGCGCTGCGACCATCCTGATATCGAAGCTTTCATTCAGGCCAAGCAAGAGCCCGGCCGGCTGCGCATGTTTAATCTTTCCGTGCTGGTGACGGATGAATTTATGCAAGCCGTGAAAGAGGATGCGACCTGGGAGTTGGTTTTTGGCGGCTCGGTCTATAGCTCTATCCCGGCGCGCGAGCTGTGGGACAAGATCATGCGGGCAACCTATGCCTATGCTGAACCCGGCGTTATTTTTATCGACCGCATCAACCGCCTCAATCCAATTTCCTATTGCGAGACCATCCACGGCACCAATCCGTGTGGCGAACAGCCTTTGCCACCTTACGGCGCGTGTCTGCTGGGCTCGGTCAATCTCTCCCGCTTCGTTAGCGAGCCATTTAGCGATCAGGCAAGCTTGGATATTGAAAATTTAGCCGAGATTGTCACCACAGCCGTGCGCATGATGGACAACACCATCGATGTCTCACGTTTTCCTCTAGCCGAGCAGGAACAGGAAGCCAAAGCCAAAAGGCGCATTGGGCTCGGTATTACCGGCCTCGCTGACGCTTTGATTATGTGCAATGCCCGCTATGGTTCCGCCGAAGCTGTCCGTCTTACCGAGATCTGGCTCAAAACGATCCAGCGCGCTTCCTATCTCGCCTCGACTGAACTTGCCAAGGAAAAAGGCGTGTTTCCCCTATTTGACAAGGAAGCCTATCTCGCCAGTGAAGCGCTCAAAAATGTTGATGAAGATATCCG
>Ga0233429_1001881_pt1 | contig 23306 bp, 20 predicted proteins | sample SI_118_April2016_3_FD_179879 | JGI IMG/M metagenome (GOLD analysis project Ga0233429, IMG submission 179879) | Seawater microbial communities from Saanich Inlet, British Columbia, Canada - SI_118_April2016_135_MG | ecosystem: Environmental > Aquatic > Marine > Inlet | place: Canada: British... | reverse complement strand
TTATTGCCGATCCCAGCATTGATCTGACACCCAGCTTTCATTGGCCCGTGCCGGTGATGGCGAGCGAGATTGAAGAGGACCGGGGACCCGTCATGGTCACGGTTGAATACCAAATTGATCCAAAAAACCGCGAGGCCTTCCAATCTGCGATGGAAAATTACGGCCATACCCGCCGACGGGACGGCGCTTTTTCCTGGGGCATTTTCGAAGACGTTTCAGCGCCTGGACGCTTTCTCGAATATTTCCTGGTCGATTCCTGGCTTGAGCATGAGCGCCAGCACCACCGGGTCACCGAGGCTGACATCGAGATTGAAAAACAAGTGATGCAATATCATCTGGGCGAAACCCGCCCCATCGCCCGACACCTCATCGCCCCGACGCCACCAAAAAGCCAATAGTCAGTTAGTAAACCACTTCGACGAAATAGAGGCCTTCGGGCGGGGCGGTTGGGCCGCCTTTACGGCGGTCGGCGGCTTCGAAGGCGCGCTTAAAATCATCGACCGACCATTTGCCTTCACCGACCAGTTTGAGCGAGCCGGCAAAGTTGCGGACTTGGTGATAGAGAAATGATTTCGCCCGGACATGGATATGGATCTCATCGCCCCAAATATCCTTAGCCTGCACAACCTCAATGGCATCCAGCGTTTTTACCGGGCCATCAGCCTGACATTCTGCGGCCCTAAATGTCGAGAAATCGTGATTGCCCAACAGCACCTGCGAGGCTTCGTGCATCGCCGCCATATCAAGCTTCACCGGCACCCACCAGACCCGGCCACGGTCCAAAGTGACGGGGCCGCGGCGGCTGACAATGCGGTAGACATAAGCGCGCTGCTGGGCTGAAAAGCGCGCATGAAAATCTTCACCGACGGCTTCTGCCGATAGCACGGAGACAGCAACATCTTTGAGATGATGGTTTAACGCATCACGGACGGTATCGCTGTCGGTGGCTTTTTCAATATCAAAATGGGCGATCTGAGCCAGCGCATGGACACCCGCATCTGTGCGGCCTGCGGCAAACACCGTCACGCGCTCGCTGCAAAATTTTTCAATCGCCTGTTCCAGGCATTGCTGAACACCGAGGCCATTTTTCTGGCGTTGCCAACCGACAAAGCCGGCGCCATCATATTCGATTGTCAGCTTGTAGCGCTGCATTAGCTGAGCCTGCTACCCGCAGGTATTTCAAAGCCCCGCAAAAAATCAGCCACTGCCATTGGCCCTTTACCCGCACGCTGCACCCGGGTGAGACGAAGCGCGCCTTCGCCGCACGCAATGTTCAGCGCGTCGTCCAGGACCGCTCCAGGCTCACCACCCCCTTTGGCGAGCTCAGCCGTTATAATTTTGATGCGCTCGCCGTGATGTTCAAACCATGACCCTGGCCAAGGTGTGAAGGCCCGCACCAAACGTTCGATTTCCTCGGCTGAGTCAGACCAATCGATGTGACCTTCGGCGCGTTCTAATTTGGAAGCATAGGTGACACCGTCATCCGGCTGGGGCGTTGGCGACAAGGTTTTTGCCGCCAAGCCTTCAAGTGCTTCGACAATTAACTTGGTCCCCATTTCAGACAACGCATCGTGCAAGCTCTCGCCCGTTGTCTCGACTGTCAGAGGCACCTGATCGATGAGCAACATAGCGCCGGTGTCCAGACCTTCATCCATTTGCATGATGGTGACACCGCTCCTCTCATCGCCGGCCAAAATCGCGCGCTGGATCGGCGCCGCGCCCCGCCACCTTGGCAGCAATGACGCGTGAATGTTCACGCACCCCAATCGTGGCGCATCAAGAATAGCTTTCGGCAGGATCAAGCCATAAGCGACAACCACCGCACAATCGAGATCGAGGGCAGCAAAGGCCGCCTGTTCATTCTCTGACTTCAGGCTTTTAGGTGTGCGAACTTCAATGCCAAGCGCTTCTGCTTTGGCATGAACCGGCGTGAGCTTTTCTTTCTGCCCGCGCCCCGCTGCCCGGGGAGGCTGCGCGTAAACGCAAACAACCTCATGACCCGCCGCAATCAACGCTTCCAGCACCGGCACCGAGAAATCTGGTGTCCCCATAAATGCGAGACGAAGTTTTGCAGCCATGGCTTTAGGCCTCTAATTTTTCTGGCGGTAGCGAGGCTTTATATTTTTTGAGCTTGCGAATAATGAGGTCGCGCCGGAGCTTGGAGAGATGATCAACAAATAACACGCCGTCCAAATGGTCCATTTCATGCTGGATGCAGGTCGCCAAAATTCCGCTGGCTTCAATCTCCTGCGGCTGGCCTGTCAAATCCAAAAAACTGACGCGAATTTTCTCCGGCCGGGTTACTTGGGCGTAATGTTCAGGCAGCGACAGACAACCCTCCTCATAATCGAGCAGTTCATCCGAGGCCCAGCTGATCTCCGGATTAATCATCTGGTAGGGATGTGGTTCATCTTCGCCTTTAGCAACATCAACGACGATCAGGCGCTTAGGAACACCTACTTGCGGGGCGGCGAGGCCAATACCGGGCGCATCATACATGGTCTCCAGCATATCTGCTGCGAGTTTGCGGAGGTCCTTCGTCACCTCTTCGACGGCCTCACATTTGATTTTCAAACGGGGGTCGGGCGCGACAATTATAGGTAAAAGTGCCATGATTCGGGTGTGTTTCCTTTAAATCTTCGTTGGAAATAGGACAAGCGGGCACTCCCGTCAAGATAACCCGTCAAGATAACCGGGGCTTTCGGTAACTTGATTGCTATTTAGGCGCCACTCGGGCTAGATTCAAATTCAGAAAATGGGGTGATGACAGACTTATGGGCATAAATTTTATACTGATCGTTTTGGTCGTGGTGCTGCTGATCGCGGTAATTTTTTTGTTTCTGAAAAGCGCCGGTAGTCAGGCCGAACTGAACAACCGCTTGGCGCAATTTGTTGATAATACTGAGCGCCACAATCAAACGCTCGCAACCACGCAAGCTACCGCCCAGGCTGAGACCAAAGTGCGGATGGAGCAAAATCAGACCGCCATAGATAAACTCACCAAACAGCTCGGCGAAGGTCTCACTCAACAGACGGAAAAGACCGGCCAGACCTTGAAACAACTCCATGAACGTCTGGCGGTGATCGATACCGCGCAAAAAAACATCACCGGGCTTTCCGAACAAATGGTCGGCTTGCAGGATATCTTGTCTAACAAACAAGCCCGCGGTGCGTTTGGCGAAATCCAGCTCAATGATCTCGTAACCTCGATCCTGCCGCCCTCGGCTTATGGCTTTCAGGTGACACTCACCAACGGCAAGCGGGCCGATTGCGTGCTTGATCTCCCCAACCCCCCCGGGCCGATTGTGATCGATTCTAAGTTTCCGCTTGAGGCTTATCATGAGCTTCGCAATGCCCAAGACGAGGCCGATCAAAAAGTGGCGCTACGGGCACTTGGGGCAGCGATCCTCAAACACATCCAAGATATTAAGGAGAAATACATCATCCCGGGCGAGACCGCCGAATCAGCCCTGATGTTTCTACCCTCCGAAGCCATCTATGCAGAACTGCATGCGAGCCTGCCGGATATCGTCGAGAAATCCTATCGCTCCAAGGTTTGGATTGTTTCCCCGACAACCCTAATGGCGACCCTCAATACCGTCCGCGCCGTGCTCAAAGATGTTCATATGCGAGAGCAAGCCAGCGTCATTCAAGCCGAGGTCCTAACCATGCTGGAAGACGTCAAACGCCTCGACGACCGGGTCGGCAAACTACATACCCATATGCGCCAAGCCGACAAAGACCTCACCGACATCACGACCTCGACCGGCAAAGTCATCAAACGCGGCGAACGCATCACCGAAATTGAAGTTGGCGAAGAGATCGATGCTGACGACATCGCCGCCACTGCGCAGCCTCAGGCGATTGAAGAGGGCTGAGCCTAACAGAACTTGCACCTGATAGCCCTCCCCCTTGATGGGGGAGGGTTGGGTGGGGGTGATTTAACTGGTTCCATAAATAAGCCCCCCTCCTTAATCCTCCCCCACGAGTGGGGAGGAAAATGCAGCTGGATTCTGGCCTTCGCCAGAATGACGGGCAATTTTAAAGCGTCGTATCCAGATCTTCGCGCACTTGGTCCAAATCTGCCTCGGATTGCACTTTAAACGGGGCGCTGTCTACCAGACAGACATCCATGCGGATGCCGGCGTCCAGCACGCGGAGGCTTTCGATGTTTTCTTCGAGCTCCCGGTCGGTCGGCGGCATGTTGACGAAGCGGTCGAGGGCGGCGCGTTTATAGGCGTAGATGGGGACGTGACGATAGAGCGGGCGGTCGCCGAGAATTTCGAGGTCGCGGGAGAAGTCGACGATGGTGCCGACTTTGGAACTTTTCATGACATAGACCATGCGGCCTTCATTCCAATCAACACTGGTTTTGACGATGGAGCGATCGTTAAGCTCATCCCCTTCAAGCGGACAGACCATGGTTGCCATACCAACTTCGCGGTCGACCAGGGCATACATCAAAGCGCGGATATATTTAGGCTCCAGCGTCGGCATGTCTTCGTGGACGTTGATGATGAGATCATGGGTATAAAAGCGGTCGAAGCGATTAACCGTTGCCTGAATGCGCTCAGCACCCGATTCGGTTTTGTAATTATGATTTTTCGGTAAATCTTCCGGGTTGGTTTTGACCGTATAGGCCCCGGCTTCGCCCAATTCTTCGGCAACGCTGTCATCGATGCAGTCGACAATGATGCTACCGATGCCGGCTTGTTTGACGCGCTTATAGGATTTCACCACCATCGCCTCGCCATTGACGTCGGCAAGCTGTCTTTTTGGCTCGCTGAGCTCGTTCAATTGCGAGGGGATAACGATGAGAGGGTTAAGGATCATGCCGGCAGGTAAATATTATTTCAGCTTACCAGCGAGCCGTAGCCGAAGCGCGTTCAATTTGATGAAGCCTTCCGCGTCTCTTTGATCATAGACCGTATCCTCTTCAAAGGTCGCGACATCTTCATCATAGAGACTGTTCGGCGATTTCCGGCCTTCGACAATGACGTTACCCTTATAGAGTCTCAACCGCACGGTGCCGGTTACGTTGGCTTGCGACTGGTCGATCGCGGCTTGCAGCATTTCGCGCTCGGGCGAGAACCAGAAACCGTTATAGACCAGCTCAGCGTAACGCGGCATCAACTCGTCTTTGAGATGAAGCGCGCCCTTATCCAGCACCAGGCTTTCAACCGCGCGTCTGGCTGGCAGTAATATCGTGCCGCCCGGCGTCTCATAAACGCCCCGGGACTTCATGCCGACAAAGCGGTTCTCAACAATATCGATCCGCCCGATGCCATTGGCTCCAGCGAGTTCGTTGAGCCGGGTCAGCAAATCGGCGGGGCTCAGTTTTTCGCCATTAACCGCGACCGGATCACCGGCTTCAAAATCAATCTCGATTGTCGTTGCTTCATCCGGTGCATTTTCCGGCGAGACCGAACGGGTGAACATGCTCTCATCCGGGCCGGTCCAGGGGTCTTCCAGCGCTTTGCCTTCATAGGAAATATGCAACAAATTGGCATCGGTTGAATAAGGTGGCTCACCCTCTTTGTCTTTTGGCACCTGAATTTGATGCTTCATGGCGTATTCGATTAGCTTGGTCCGGGAGTTCAAATCCCATTCCCGCCACGGTGCGATAACCGTAATGTCTGGATTGAGGCCATAATAGCCGAGCTCAAAACGCACTTGATCGTTGCCCTTACCGGTCGCGCCATGCGAGACCGCATCGGCACCCACCTCTTTGGCAATTTCAATTTGCCGCTTGGCGATCAAGGGCCGGGCGATTGATGTGCCGAGCAAATAGACGCCTTCATAGACTGCGTTGGAGCGGAACATCGGAAAAACGTAGTCGCGGACAAATTCTTCCCGCAGATCTTCGATATAGATTTCCTTGATGCCCATCGCTTCGGCTTTGGCCCGGGCAGGTTCGATCTCTTCACCTTGGCCGAGATCAGCCGTGAAGGTCACAACCTCACAATTATATTCGTCTTGCAGCCAACGTAAAATTACAGAGGTATCCAGACCACCTGAATAGGCCAGCACCACTTTTTTAACGTCACCACTTTTCCTGCCGCTCGGCATAAGGCTCTTCCTTCATTTCAACAAATGTAACAATAGGCGGCGCAGTATAGGCAAAAGTCCCGTCACTTCAAGAATAAGCAGGGTTTTATGCGTTAATAAATTGCCACAGCCTTACTAGATAGAATAATTTTAGCATCTTTCTCTTATTAGTAATTCTACTAATTATTTTTATGTTGAATAGGTGATAAATTTGAGTTGAAATATAGGTCTCTCTATTGAGAGACAGATTGATTTGAGGACAAGGGTTTTGGCTAAAAAATCTGGTAAAAAATCGGCAAAGAAAAAGCCGGCAGGTGGATTCTTAGATCGGATTAAAAAAACCGTTGCTGGTGATGGTAATGGCGGCATGAACGGCGTCGTCGAAGATGACGGTATTGATCTGGAAACCGGCACCATTAAAGTCGATGATTCGCCCCCTGAAGTGGTAATTTCGACCGCTGAGGTCCTCCGTGAAAGCACCGAAAGCGAAAGCGACGTCGTACGCGGCAATGAAGGCAAAGTCTTTGTTATCGATTTAGGTCCGTTTTTCGAAGTAATGGGTACAGATCCTGCCAGCAAACTTGCCCGCTCTCTCATTACCTTTGGTGAAAACCTATTGGCCCGGATAATTGGTCGGAGCGGTACTTATACGCTGCATGGTGATACAGCTTTTCTGTTCCGCCTAACGGTTGACGATGTCGCAGGTTGGAAAATGGCATCAAAAATCGTCAATGAATTAGGGGTTCAATTCCTTAGAGACGGCTTTAAGCCGGAAGAGATTCTACCGGAAGTTTTGGCCATGGTTGATGAAAAAGATGCCTATGATGCCGATGGTAATATCAATGTCGAAAAAGCTCTGGAAGCACGCATCCCTTATATGGAGATAAAAATCGTCAAAGATGAAACTGGAGCTGAATGGTTCTACGAAGAGGGTTTCGATCCTGAAAAAAAGAAAGTTGATCCTGAGTGGCAGCATGACCCGAACGTTGATCCGGACGCCGAGTACAATCCCGAATGGGACGTCGATGCCGAAGCCATTCGATCGGCCACTTCACGGGTCGAGCGTGGCCAGGAACGCCGTAAATTAAAATTGAAAATCCAACCAGAGAAAAATCGCCGCAAAAATAACCATGGCCGCCGCGATTCGGATAATCCCAATACGTCTGTATGGTAGCGCCTACCTACCGATAATCGCACCTAATATTGCCGATATATCTTCCGGCACCGCATTACTGCGCCAAGCGACATGTTGGTCAGGCCGAACCAATAGAAGCTTGGCCTGATAAAGCTCCTGAGCAGCCGTTTTTTCTACGTCCACGACATTTAGCGGCATATTTAAATCACGCGCCACCTGTTCAATGGCGGTTGATTCTGGTGCCTCCGGTCCGATCCGCAATAGATTGAACCACGGTCCCAAAAGATCAAAAATACTGTCTTTGTCGCCGATCCAATAATGCGGCAACCGCCCGCCCGGTGTGGCAGAGGGAATATATTTAGCCGGGTCATCCGGCGGTGGCTGGGAGCCATCACTGACGATCAAGGGGGAGCCGTCATAGCGCGCGCCCAAAACAATACCGAGGCTCGCAAACTCTTCCTTAAAGCTCGCCAAATCAACCCGCAAGACATCGCGGGCGGCCTTGCCACGGCCACTGTCTTCCTCAATGAAATCTGGAAATTGCAGGCTGCCGATTTTATCGGCGTATTGGCCGGACGTCGCCGTATTGCGAACCCCGATCGGGCGGCGTTCGATCTCATAGCTGTCGATGAGGTTCTCACCGCCAAAGCCTTCAACCATTGCCGCCAACTTCCAGCCGATATTTGCTGCGTCATCAATGCCGGTGTTAAAGCCAAAGCCGCCCGACGGCGTAAACAAATGCACGGAATCGCCGGCCAAAACTACCCGGCCTTTCTGATAGTGGTCTGTCACCATCGCGAGCCCGGCCAGCCACTCCTGCACCGAGATAATTTCCACATCAATGGTTGCGCCGACCGCGATCCTAAATATCTCCTCGGCATCGACCTGATCAAAGGGCAGATCAGGCGGCACCTCTGATAACAACAGAAACTCATCATCGCCGTTGAGCGAAATAAAATCCGTGCGGCCTTCGGGGTTAATCGTCCAGTAATGCCAGGAATCTTTCATATTCCGCACTTCTTTGACCATCGGCGAGCGGGCATATATCGAGGCCATGCTGCCGTCATAAAAGCGATCACCGGTACTTTGACGACCTTCATATTTAAAGCCCAATTGCCGGCGGATCATGCCTTGCGCACCATCGCAGCCAGCCAAATAATCTGCGGTCACGGCCTCGGTTTCCCCTGAGCTGAGATTTTTAATCTCAGCCACAACTTGATCACCTTGATCTTCAAAGGACACCAGCTCCCAGCCAAAACGAATATCGGCTTGATCGAAACTTTCTGCGTGGCTCTTCATCACCGCTTCAAAATACATCTGGTTAGAGCGATGGATCGGCTCCGGCGTTAAGGTGGTCTCGCCCCAGGGTCCTGGATTGGACGTTTTCTCTTTCAAGGTCGGCATCGGGATGCGGCCAAGCTCATAGCCGGAAACGCGCGACACGTAGGTGCTGTCACAACTCGCATTTTCCGGCAGTCCCGTTTGCCGAATGACCGGCCCCGCCCCATAGCGGCGCAAATGTTCCATGGTCCGGCTGTTAATCGTACTGCCCTTGGGATGCTTCGGTGTTTCGGAGCGCGCATTCACCAACAGATGCGGTACGCCGCGGGTCGAAAGCTCCATTGACAAGCACAAACCGACCGGTCCGCCGCCGGAAATAAGTACGGGAAAATCAGATTTTGACATGTTACTCCGCTGCCGTTTGATCACGTTCCAATTGGTTGCTTAGCCAAGCCTCGATGATCGGCTCAAGGTTTTCATAAGGCTGATAGCCAACGGTCAAATAAGCATAACCGTTCTTGTCATTAACGACGACGGTGGGAAAGCCGGAGACGCCCAGACGCTGAGCAAATTGAAAATCCATTTGAGTTTGTTGCTTCATTTCATCGGATGAAAACAAAGTGGCAAACTCACCTCTGTCCAAACCAAAACCCTCTGCCAGATCAATCAGCACTTCGTCTTCGGTCACGTCCTGGTTTTCTGCATAAAATGCCGATTGAACATGGGTGAAAAAGTTGAGCGCTGTCGCATTGCCTTTTATTTCCCGAGCCGTCACTGCGGCCCGGCACGAAGCTTCGGTGTTATAGACAAAGTCGTCGCGCTCTAAGATATCAAACTTAAATGGCTGGCCGGAGCGCTCGCCGATCTCGTGCCAATGTTCGTCGAGAAACTTTTTACGCTCGGCATCCTGTGGCTCGGTCCAATCAGTATGGAGCCCACCAACGACCAGCGACGTCACTGCGCGGCCGGCGCATTGCTCTTCCAATTTTCGTTTGGTCGGCGCAAAGCCATAACACCAGGAACACATCGGATCACCGACATAGATCAATTCCTTATCGAGCGTCGTCATCATTTTATCCTTCATCGAAGAAAAATTTAGACCGCACTATGCCATTGCCGGATAGGTAAAGAAAGCCCGCCTCCTGGCCGTCACCTCAAATGAGCAAGAGGGCGGCTAGAGACGGGCTTAGGAGTAGGACAGATCCAACTGTCCCGGGGAACCAGGTTAGAAACTAATCGGTATTGCGCTCGATGATCGGAACCATTTGATCACCCCACGCACCATTGCCACCGTGATAACGGGACGCCCGCATCAACTCGACAGTGAGGCCGGCATCGGCTGCTCTTACAATCGCTTCGTTCAAACGATGCAAAGAATTGGCAACCATCCGAAGTGCACTATCTTGGCTACCAGAGAAACTGCTCTCTGGATCGGGCGGAGCGGGCTGGAAGCCGCTTTGGGCTTCCAGTTCATTTTCAGGTGTTTTTGCATCCATAACAATTCTCCTTTAAAAAGCTGGCTTAAGCAGCTTCTGAATTGAACTGATCAGATTCGGTAGATTCTGACATTGCCGTTGTTGAGCTTGAGCCACCCGTGATGGCCATCGAGACGGCATCAAAGTAGCCGGTGCCAACTTCACGCTGGTGACGGGTTGCGGTATAGCCATCTTCTTCACTGGCAAATTCAGCTTGTTGAAGTTCTGAGTAAGCCGCCATGCCGCGTTCACCATAGCCTTTGGCAAGTTCGAACATACCGTGGTTGAGCTGGTGGAAGCCGGCTAAGGTAACAAACTGGAACTTGTAGCCCATCGCACCCAATTCCTGTTGGAAGGTGGCAATGGTCTCTTTGTCCAAATTGGCTTCCCAGTTGAAGCTTGGGCTACAGTTATAAGCCAGCATCTTACCTGGGAATTTAGCGTGAATGGCGTCAGCGAATTGCCGCGCTTCATCGAGATTTGGCTTGGAAGTTTCCCACCACAACAAATCAGCATAAGGCGCATAAGCCAATTGACGAGCGATGCAGGCTTCAACACCGCCGGTGACATTGAAGAAGCCTTCAGGAGTGCGCTCTTCAGTCTCAATGAACGGACGATCGCGCTCATCAATATCGCTGGTCAACAGTTTCGCACTTTCCGCATCCGTCCGGGCAACAATCAAAGTAGGAACACCCATAACGTCAGCGGCCAAACGTGCCGCTGTCAGATTGCGGATATGTTGCTGGGTTGGGATCAGAACCTTGCCGCCCAAATGACCGCATTTCTTTTCAGAAGCCAATTGATCTTCAAAGTGAACAGCCGCCGCACCTGCTTCAATGAAAGCTTTGGTCAGCTCGAACGCGTTTAGGGGGCCACCAAAACCGGCTTCGGCATCCGCAACGATCGGCGCGAACCAATCGCGCTTGGCACCACCTTCAGAATGCTCGATCTGATCGGCACGTTGCAGGGTCTTATTAATCCGCTTAACCAATGCCGGAGCGGCATCAGCAGGATACAGACTTTGATCCGGATACATTGCACTTGCCGTATTGGAATCGGCGGCGACTTGCCAACCTGAGAGATAGATGGCTTTCAGGCCAGCGCGAACTTGTTGCATTGCCTGGTTGCCGGTCATGGCACCTAGGGAGTTGATATAGTCTTCCTTATGGAGAAGCTCCCAAAGTTTATTGGCGCCACGTTCCGCCAAGGTTTGTTGAACGACCACCGAGCCCCGCAGCTTTTCGACATCTGCCGGCGAATATGGCCGGTCGATACCATCGAACCGACCCTCAGGCGCTTGGGGGACCAGGTTGCTATAATTTTCTGTGTTGCTGCTTGTTGAGCTAGTCATGACCGGTTTTCCTTTCTTAAAAACCATCGTTTAAATAGATTTCATTAGAGTTTTATAAATCTTCACCTTTTGTGATGGACGCACTTTTTACTAAATCGAACTAAGAGTCTATAACTTGTTGTAATTAACGGGTATAATTGATACAGTTTTGTGACAATAATTTTGTCAAATTGTAATATTTGTAAATTTTTGAGTTTAAAGTAGGTCCCTATCCGATGGCCACACGTCCGCAGAAAGTCTTCGCTGGCACCCGCATCAGACGAATGCGCCGCGACCTCAATCTCACTCAGGCGCAAATGGCAGATGACCTTGGAATATCAACAAGTTATCTGAATTTGGTCGAGCGCAATCAACGGCCCTTAAGTGCGCAGTTGTTACTGAGATTAGCTGATGCTTATGACATTAATCTCAAAGAATTTTCCGGCGATGATAGCAGTCAGGCCGCCGCCTCCCTCAAAGAGGTGTTTTCGGACCCGATCTTCGAGGGACTTAATCTTTCCAACCATGAATTAACCGATTTGGTAGGCGCCAGCCCATCTGCCGCGCAATCTGTGGTGACACTTTACCGGGCTTACCGAGAAAGCCTGACCAATAATTCAGCCATGGCCGAGCAACTTGCCAGCCAGGAAGGCACATCGCAGACCGAAGCCTTACGCTTTCCCATCGAAGAGGTTCGCGACTACTTCCACGATACCAATAATCACTTTCCGGAACTTGAGAATGCGGCCGAAACATTATGGGCTGATGCTGAGCTAACGCTCGATGATCTCCACATTGGACTTCGTGATCATCTCAAAGCAGCCCATGATATTTCCGTCCGCATCATGCCGATTGATGTCTTGCCGGGGACAACGTGGCGCCTGGATCGCCATTCCCGGCGCCTCTTCCTTTCCGAGGTTCTCAACGCACCGTCGCGTACTTTTCAACTTGCGCTGCACGCGGGCCTTTTAGGGTATCGCGGTCTCATTGATGAAATGGTATCGCGCACCGGTCTGCAGGGGGATGAAGCCAAGCAGCTTTGTCGGCTCGGGCTCGCCAATTATTTCGCCGGTGCGGTGACCATGCCCTATGAGCGCTTTCAAACTGCTGCCGATAAATTGCGCTACGACATCGATCTCCTTTGTCAGCGCTTTAGTGCCAGCTATGAGCAGACCAGCCACCGCTTAACGACTTTACAGCGACCCGGCTCCAAGGGCGTGCCGTTTTTTTTCCTGCGAGTCGACCACGCCGGCAATATCTCCAAGCGCTTTAGCGCATCCGGTTTTCATTTTGCCCGTTTCGGCGGCACATGCCCGAGATGGAATATCCACGAAGCCTTTCGCACACCAGATAAAATCATCCCGCAGATTGTCGAAATGGAGGATGGCACGAGCTACTTCACAATCTCCAGAACGGTGCGTGGCATGGGGGCCGGCTACAAAATGCCAGAGCAGCAACTTGCCATCGGAATTGGCTGCAAGCTCGATTATGCCCGCCAGCTGGTTTATGCCGATGGCCTGGACCTCGCCGAAACCAGTGCAATTACGCCGATTGGCGTAAACTGTCGCCTGTGCATGCGCATGGACTGCAATCAGCGCGCCAATCCACCGCTCAACCGCCGGGTTGCGGTGGCAGAAAATCACCGCGGCCTGTCGCCGTTCACCTTTGCAGAACTCTAAATTTGCACCTAATAATGCGATTTTAAATTAGTATAAAAACAGTGATCGGAAATTTTAAATTTGACCCTCTCTATGTCGCTCTCTAGTTGTAAATACGTATATTTTTTAAGGCTTCCGATTGGTATAGTTCAGCGAGTAAAAAAGAGTATAGTTAAAAAATTCTAGCTTGAGGGTCCCGATATGACGGGAGATGAAGAAATGAAGTCGAGTCTACTTAAGAAAATCAAAGATTCCGTCATTGGTGAAGAAGAAAAAATCGACATTGATGGCGTTGATCTGGATAGCGGCACTATTATTATCGAAGAGACTGATCCGAGCGAGATCGTCAGTACTGGTGCCGTCCTGCGTGAAGGCTTTGATCATGAAACGGATATTTTCTTCAAAGGCTATACCGGCACTGTTTTCGTTTTAGACCTCAATCCCTTCTTTGAAGCGATCGGCACGACCTCGACTTCTAGAATAGGTGAAAGCCTTGTCACTTTTACGGACAATATTTTAACTCGGGAATTAGAGGGCGTTGGCTCGTTTAAGAACTACAGCAATGAGCAATTCTTTTTCCGGCTCAACAAAGATGATGCCGAAGGCTGGGTTATGGCGGCCAAAGCGGTCAATGCGGTTGGCGAACATTTTCTCCGCGATTCTTATGAAGCCGATGACATGATTTCAGAATTATTGGCGGCGGTTAATCCGGAAGATCTTAAGGGTGCCGATGGTGTTTTTGATGGTGCCAAGGCGCTGGAAAATAAAATGACTTTTGGTTCCATCGCGGAAGCCATTAAGAAAACGGTAGAGCCCCTTTGGGAAACACTGAAGCACAATGGCGTTAAGCATGTTGCAAGTACTGAATGGGAAACCGAAACCAAAGATATGCGCGATGCGCTTGAAAAAGTCGAACGCGGCCCTGATCGCCGCCAAAAATTAATCAAAGCGCCGGCTCATATGGAACGCCGTAAAACCACCGGTCGCCGTGACATCGACAATCCGAACAAGTCAGTCTGGTAGAAAATTTCAATCAAAATGAAAGGCGTTTAGCTCTTGAGAGTTGAACGTCTTTTTTTTATGAAAACTCGCGATTTTTTTGCTCAATGAGCAGTTTGTAGGCTATTGAGAGCGCCGTAATACCTATCGCCATTCCTGCATAAGTTATAATAAATAGGGCCAGATTCGACAGCAAGTTCTGGGTTAAATCACCTACAATGCTCAATGAATTTGCTGCACCGGTTATTAACATTCCAGCAATTTTATCAAAAACACCCGTGGCAATACTTGTAAATATCAATATGCCCACGAGTCTCCAGCCATTACCCCTCGTCAAATCCCAAATTCCCGGCAAATCCATTTTGTGATCAACAGCCGATGCCGGTAGCCAAAGTGAAAAACGGGCATAACACAAAATTAAAATTGCAATATTTGCAGGCATTAGAATTATGCCCAAGGGTGGTATCGCCGCGGACGTAATTCCAGTAATAAAAAAACCACCTATAATCACTGGGACCAAAAGCAACAACATTTTAAGGCTTGCCCATAAGAAAACCCAGTGCCGGTGTTGCCAGCGATAACACGCCCCAATAGTAATTTTTTCATTTGGGATTAGGTAACTGCGGTGCCAAGCAACCGTATAAAGTGGAAAAATTATTAAGGTTGTTAAAAGGGTGATTAACACCAGCTCGATAGACCAAAATTCACCTGCTCCGGCTGATTTAAGTGTCGGAGAATAGTAATTCAAAAATGTTTTTGGACCGATAAGCGTAAATAAAACTGCCGAAATGACGACGGGTGGTAACGCGAGAAAGTAAAACTGAATGCGGTGCCGCCAAAAAAATTTAAATGCTAAACCAATTGTCGCAAATACCGGTAATTTCATCCTATCCACACATTACGCTAAGCCACTGGTTGTTCAGATTTATTCTCTGAAAACTTCCTGGCCTTCTCACTCGCTGATTTCAGCTGACCGCAAGCCGCCATGATGTCGCGGCCGCGCGGCATACGAATCGGTGCAGAAAGGCCGCGCTCGTTCAAAATTTCAGAGAACTGCTTGATCTTGTGATGTGACGAGCACTCATACTCGACGCCTGGCCATTTATTAAACGGAATCAGATTGATCTTGGCGGGGATGTCTTTCAGCAGGCGGGCGAGCTCTTTGGCATCAGCCGCCGAATCGTTCAAGCCATCCAGCATGACATATTCAAAGGTGATACGGCGGGCATTGCTGGAGCCGGGATATTTCCGGCATGCCTCAAGCAATTCTTTGATCGGATATTTCTTGTTGATCGGCACCAGAATGTCACGAAGCTCATCTCTGACGGCATGCAGTGAGACCGCGAGACCGACACCCAACTCCTCGCCGCAGCGCTCCATCATCGGCACCACGCCTGAGGTCGAAAGCGTGATTTTACGCCGGGACATCGAAATACCTTCCTCATCCATAATGATTTTGAGCGCTTTCGAGACTTCTTCATAATTATAGAGCGGCTCGCCCATACCCATCATGACGATATTAGTGAAATGGCGATCGTGACCATCCGACGGCCATTCATCGTAAGTATCCCGGGCAACCATTATTTGGCCGACAATCTCGGCGGCCGTCAGATTACGCACCAGCTTTTGTGTGCCAGTATGACAGAAAGAGCAGGTCAGCGTGCAGCCGACTTGCGATGAGAGACACAAGGCACCCCGGCCTTCTTCAGGAATAAAGACCGTTTCCACTTCGTTGCGATCTTGCGTCCGGAGCAGCCATTTCCGGGTCGTGTCCTCTGACAATTGTTCGGTGACGACTTCCGGTTTCAGCAACACATAGGTCTCTTTGAGCTTTTCGCGGAGCGGCTTGCCGAGCGAGGTCATTTGATCGAAATCCATTTCACCCTGATGATAGATCCAATGCCAGAGCTGCTTGGTGCGAAAGGCCTTCTCGCCCATGCCGACAAGCTCAGCTTCGAGCTCTTCGCGGGAGAAACCAATAAGATTTTTCTTTGCCATAATTTATTTTACACCACAGGCCTTGCCGATGGCTTTGTAAGCCGCAGTGAAGCCGCTTAAGGAATAGGTGTCTTCAGTTTTGGTGCCGCGCTTCGAAAAGCCGGTCACGATCATCGATTTGCCACGAATCATCATCCGAGAGATTGAGCGGTCGGCCTTGGCATCATGCGCCCAAGCTGTGCCGCGATCGGTAAAGAGCTTAAAGACCTGGCCATCGATATTAACGATCACTTCGCTGTCTTGGCGATAGACATAGCCGGCGCGGAGCTCAATTACGTCGCGGGTTTTTTCAGCCGGGCGATGGGTAACCAAAAGATAGGTATTGCCGCGCGATTTATATTTACCGGTTTCTTTTTTCGGCACGCTCGCAATATAGCAGGTCTTAGCTTTGCCTTTGCCATCCGAGAACGCACTCCAATCACCAAAATTATTGATCAGCGTTTGAGCCTCGGCTCCGCCGGTCAGCGAAAACACCAAACTCGAAAAAATTATCCCAAATACTTTCATCATTCTTCTTCATTTCCGTAATGTGTCTCAGGCGGCGTATCCAAATATTTATACATTTGAGTCCGCAAGACCGGGCCACCATGGGCGTGCTCGGGCAGTGCTTCCGGCTCGGCGCCTGGCATTACCGGGCGCCTGGCAAACTTACCCAGCGACTTTACCCGATCATACATGACAATGGCACCGGCAAGTCCAACATTGATACAGAATTTTGTCGGAATTTTGATCGTATAGGCACATTTCTCAATCATTTCTGGTGATAGTGAGCCCCGTTCCGGTCCTAGAATATAAGCGGCTTGGCGGGGGTGGCGAAAACTTGGCAGATCTACAGCGTCCTCGATCAGCTCAATGCCAACCAACTCACAGCCTTCCGGCAGGACCATGTCATTGATTGTCGGAAAACTATAAAATGGCACATGAGCCGGCGCATCCGACGTGTCAGTCTGACCACCGCTGCGCCGCGAATAGTTAGCATTAACGGTAAACATAAAATCCGCACCAAAAGCATGGGCCGAGCGAAACAGGCTTCCCACATTCATAGGTTTTGAAATTCTTTCCGCGCCAATGCCGAAATAACCGCGCACAACTTTCTCCATCGCAAATAATTTAAGTGTAATTGGCCTCAAAATTAGTCAAAATCAACCGATAATATAGACCGAGTAACGGTATAACCTAACTTCGTTAAAAGAATACAACTGGAAAGCTCGACGACATGTGGGAAAGAAGAATAAGAATGTGGTCGGGGATTATCGTTGCCTGCTATGTTATTCCCCATGTTATCAACCACGCGCTTGGCCTAATTTCCTACGAAACTATGGAAACCATGCGCTATGGCATGAAGGTTATCTGGGGGCCACCGATTGGTGCAACACTCCTGGCGCTCGCCTTCCTGACCCATTTTTTCTCGGCGTTAATTTCGCTCTATCGACGCAGTTCGCTGAGAATGCCGCTTTGGGAAGCAGCCCAAATTGCTCTCGGCATCCTGATTTTCCCAATGATTCTCATTCATGTTATTGGTTCAGGCATTGCCGGTTCCATCATTGATTTTGATGTCACCTATGAATATATGATCACGGTGCTTTGGATAGCCAAACCTCTGCGTGGACTTCAACAAAGCTTTATGCTGATTATTGTATGGGGCCATTTATGGGTTGGCTTGCATTTTTGGCTACGCCTCAAATCCTGGTATCAAAAATGGTTCACCCTCATTTACGCCTTTGCCATCGTGACGCCCGTTCTGGCTTTATTGGGTTTCGCTCGAATTGGTCGGCAGTTGGAGCAAACCGCGGCAAATGACCCCGCATTTCTTACCCGCGTCTTTAAACCGGTGAACGACTATGGTGCAGAAAGTCTGAGCAATCTCCTGGGCCTAGAATTTATTGGCTGGTATGTCTTTGGTGGATTGGTGATCTCAGTATTTATCGCCCGCTTTATCCGCCGCCTCTATCGCAATCGTCACGGTATCTACCGTCTTCACTTAACCAACAATATGACCCTCCGGGCACCCGTGGGACAAACAATCTTGGAGACTCTTCGTATTGCAGGTCTGCCACTCGCGTCAGTTTGCGGCGGGCGCGGACGTTGTACGACCTGCCGGGTTCATGTCGGAGAAGCTTATCACGACCTTCCCGCGCCGGAGGAGTTAGAACGCAAAGCCCTAATACGCGTGAACGCAGAACCCGAAGTTCGTCTCGCCTGCCAGGCAAGGCCGCGGCGCGATTTATCCATCACACCGCTACTTCCGCCAACCGCCACAGTGAGAGATGCCAATCGTCCGGGCGGCATTCAAGGCCGCGAGCAAAAAATCGCTGTTATGTTTATCGATCTTAGGGGGTCAACTAAATTGGGCGAAGAAAAGTTGCCCTATGACGTATTGTTTATTCTCAATCAGTTTTTTGCCGAAATGTCGGAAGCCTTAACCGAAACCGACGGGCATTATGCGCAGTTTTCCGGGGACGGTTTAATGGCGCTTTACGGACTTGAAACAGATGTCGATCAAGGTTGCCGAGATGCAATCCAAGGGGCCATCGCAATGGTGGATAAACTAGCTGCCCTGAACGAAAGGCTCGTCCAAGAAGTCAAAGAACCTTTACGAATGGGTATCGGAATTCATTGCGGCGAAGTCATCGTCGGTACCATGGGACCGCCAACAGCGCAAAATTTCTCGGCCATTGGTGACGACGTCAACGTGACGGCACGGCTTGAAAGCCTAACCAAAGAATATGGCGTTCCGTTGATTATTTCAAAGGCCGCAGCTACCTGCGCCGGTCTTGATGTGACAGGTTTGTCGCAACATCAAGCCGATGTTCGGGGCCGCGACGGTGACATTACGATTTACACCATCGCAGAGCCTGACAAGCTCATCAGCGATTTAGTTTCGAGCTAGATCTAACAAGAGCTATATTTACTCGGCGGCGGCTGCCGGCTCTGGTGCGGGCTCGGTTGGCTTTTCGTTGATCGGTAGATGCAACAGCGCAGCGACTATGCCGAGCACGACCGCAATCTGCCAGACAATGGTATAGGATCCGGTCGAATCGAACAGATAGCCGCCCAGTAAAATCGACGCAAACGATCCCAATTGGTGTGAACAAAAGACGATCCCGGCGAGAGTCGCGAGATATTTCAAACCGAAAAGCTGCCCAACCAAAGCATTCGTCAATGGCACGGTTGCCAGCCATAGGAAACCGATCAGGAAGCAGAACACCAGAACGGAGGTGACCGAAACCGGAAAGATTAAAAAGATCGAAATGACGATGGAGCGCAAGAAATACAACGTACTTAAAAGATACTTTTTACTGTATTTGTCGCCAAGATAACCAAACGTAAAGGTGCCGATTAAGTTGGTTATGCCGATCAGGCTGATGGCTGTACCAAACAACCAGGGCGGCATGTCATGAGATTTCAAGAAGGTCGGCAAATGCGCCATGACAAACATGACGTGAAAGCCGCAAACAAAAAAACCTGCTGTCAAATAGAGATAGCCAGAATGCTGGCGCGCCCGGTTAAGGATTTGCAGCAAGGTCTCGGCTTGCTGACGACCGGCTGAGTGATCCTCGGTCTTGCCTCTGAGGACATAAGCGAGCGGCACGATCAAGGAGATTAACACGCCGAGAATAAGCAATGCGTTCACCCAGCCAAACTGACTGATATTAAATTGGTTGAGCGGTGCCAGCAGAATTTGACCGCCGGTTCCGACCGAGCCGCCAATGCCAAAAAACAAAGTGCGCTTGCTTTCCGGCACATTGCGCGCAATTACCGAAAGCAGCACCGCCCAGGTTGTGCCTGACCCGGTGATACCAATTAGAATACCGGCACTGGCATGCAGCTCCCAAATTTGATCCGCATTGGCGAGCCAAAACAAACCCAGCGCCTGAAAGAACGCCGCAATCGCGATAACGCGGCCCGAGCCAAACTTATCGGCAATCGCGCCTACAAAAGGCTGCGTGATCCCCCAGATTAAATTTTGCAGTGCCAGCGAAAATGAAAAAGCTGAAATGCCGACACCAAAGGCTTGCGAAATCGGTGACTGAAACAGACCAAAACTCTGCCGCATGCCCATCGAGAACAACAGCACCATACTGCAGCAAAACACGATGAGGATCGCCCGGCTGGTAACTTTATCCTTATCGGCTTCATTAACGGCTTCTGGCACGACGTTCTCCTGAAACTATATTGTTTGTCCCCCAAACGATTACGCAAACTCTATCCGCCATTTGTCAGAAGCGCAAACGTGCCTATTTATCGGCCTCCTTAGGGACCATCATTAAATTAAGGAAGTTGTGAACACGTGTGAATTAAGTGACTTTCACTTAATTATTATTGTTTGAAATCAATGCTGTAGCTCGGTGAGATTTTCGAAATACTGCAAGGCGCCGGCATTGGCGAGGGCTTCTTTATTTTTAATGGGACGGCCTTCGATGATGTCGCGGACAGCGAGTTCGGTGATCTTGCCGGATTTGGTGCGCGGGATATCGGGCACAGCGATGATTTTTGCCGGTACGTGCCGGGTCGTGCAGTTCTCGCGGATGCGTTTGCGGATTGCGTCCTGGAGGTCTTCGGTAAGCTCGCGGCCGTCGCGCATGACGACAAACAGCACGACACGGGTATCACCGTCCCAGCTTTGACCAATGCAGAGACCTTCGATGACGTCATCGAATTGTTCCACTTCGCGGTAGATCTCAGCCGTGCCAATTCTGACGCCGCCCGGATTAAGCGTCGCGTCAGAGCGGCCATAGATGATCATACCACCCCGCTCGGTCAGCTCGACCCAATCGCCATGACACCAGACATTTGGGTACACGTCGAAATAAGCCGCTTGGTATTTTGCGCCGTCTTCATCAGCCCAAAAGCCAACCGGCATCGACGGGAAGGGTTTGGTGCAAACAAGATCGCCGGCCTCTTCGACGAGCGCGTTACCAGCGCCATCAAATACGTTAACCGCGAGGCCCATCGCGCGGGCTTGAATTTCGCCCCGCCAAACCGGGCCGACCGGATTGCCGAGCACAAAACAGCCGACAATATCCGTGCCGCCCGAAATTGAAGCCAGATGCATATCGGCTTTGATGTGTTCATAAACATAGTCAAAGCTTTCCGGCACTAAGGGCGAGCCGGTCGACATCATCGCTTTGAGCTTTGAGAGGTCATGAGTTTTAGCCGGCTCAAGCCCGGCCTTCTTTACCGCATCAATATATTTGGCCGAGGTGCCGAAATGCGTCATGGCTTCGGCTTCAGCAAAATCAAACACCGCATTACCGTCGGGATAAAATGGCGAGCCGTCATAGAGCAGCAAAGTTGCCTGACAGGCGAGGCCAGAGACCAGCCAGTTCCACATCATCCAGCCACAGGTCGTGAAATAAAACACCCGGTCACCCGGCTTCTCATCGCCATGCAAGAGATGCTCAGAGAGATGTTTCAGGAGCGTGCCGCCCGCGCCGTGGATAATACATTTCGGCTGACCTGTGGTGCCAGAGGAGTACATGATATAGAGCGGGTGGTTAAAGGGCAGCCGGTTGAAGTCAATATCCTGAGCTTCAAAGTCTTGGATAAAATCATCCCACATTATGGCCTTAGGCAGATCGGCAATTGGCGGGTTTAAACGTGAATATGGCACGACGATGGTCACCTCGACAGAGGGCAGTTGGCTCAAAATCTCGGTCGCTTTTTCGATAACATCGTGCGCTTTGCCGTTGTAGAAATAGCCATCACAGACGACGACCATCTTGGGCTCAATCTGGCCAAAGCGGTCCAATACGCCTTGCACGCCAAAATCCGGCGAACACGAAGACCAAATGGCGCCAATGCTGACAGCAGCCAACATCGCGATAATGGTCTCCGGCATATTGGGCATATAGCCGCCGACCCGGTCACCTTCTTGCAAGCCTGCCGCCCGCATCGCCTGGGCCAGACGAGAGACCGCGTCATAGAGCCCTTTGTGGCTAAGTCGGGTTTTTACCTGATCCTCGCCCCAGAAAACCAAGGCGTCTTTATCGTTGCGAATCCTGAGTAGATTTTCAGCATAATTGAGCCGAGCATCCGGAAACCACACGGCACCCGGCATCTGATCCGAATTTTCGAGCACGGTCTGGCCCCAGGTCTCGGCACTCACACCGGCAAAATCGATCAGCGACTGCCAGAAGCGTTCTTTTTGGTTGATTGAGAAATCATAGAGGCCCTGGAAATCTCCAATATCGACGTTCCAATCATCTTCGGTGGCCTCGATGAAAGCCGTGATGTTGGATTGCTGAATGCGCTCGGGTGAGGGTTGCCATAATATTTTTAAATCTGGATCGTTTTGGTCTATGGGCACGTTTACCTACCTGGTCATCTAAATTTCCGCCAATTATATCTCATATAACCGCTGACACCATCCTTAGATATATTCCGGGATAAGCTCCGGGATAAGTTCCGGCAAGTTGCTGGTTTTTAGCGGGCGTGTAGCGTAAACCAGAATAATGCCTCAATTAGAAATTATAAAAGAAAAATGGCTCACCCTACCCGGCACCATGCGCGGGGCGATCTGGATGTTGGCGTCAGGCGTGCTGTTTTCCGGCCTCGGCATGTCCATCCGGATGGCATCACGCGAAATTCCAACTTTCGAAGTGGTGTTTTTTAGGAATTTTATCAACCTGGTCATCATGCTGCCCTGGCTGTTCAAAATTGGCCTGGCCGGTTTAAGGACCGAGAGACTGGGTCTTCATTTTGTGCGCTCGACGAATGGTTTAATTTCGATGTTTTTTTGGTTCGCCGGATTTGCCGTGTTGCCTTTGGCAGAAGCCACCTCACTCGGCTTCACGGCGCCGCTTTTTGCCACTTTGGGCGCCGCGCTGATTTTGGGAGAGGTGGTTCGGCTCAGACGCTGGATTGCCTTATTGATCGGCTTTATCGGTACGCTCATTATTTTGCGTCCAGGTCTGCAAATCATCACCCCAGAATCGCTTTATATTCTTACCGGTGCTGTGTTTGTTGCAAGCACTATTTTAATGTTGAAGGTATTAAGCCGCACCGAATCGCCGACCACTATGGTGCTGTTTATGGCTCTGTTCTTAACGCCCTTGTCGTTCATCCCCGCACTTTTTGTCTGGGTGTGGCCGAGCCCCGAAGCCTGGTTTTGGCTGATCTGTGTCGGCGCCGCAGCGACCGGTGGACATTTATTGTTCAACCGCGCCTTCGCCGTAACGGATGTGACAGCTGTCTTGCCTTTCGATTACTGCCGCTTGATCTTCATGGCGATTATCAGCATCTATGTTTTCAATGAAGTGCCGGACATCTGGACCTGGATCGGCGGATCGGTGATTTTCGGCTCGACCGTCTATATTGCGCACCGGGAGGCAAAGAGTAGTCGCGATGCAGAAAAAGTCGCGACCACCAAATCCTCCGCC